>Ga0157364_1000873_pt1 | contig 23416 bp, 16 predicted proteins | sample AttsexASBM2_FD_111476 | JGI IMG/M metagenome (GOLD analysis project Ga0157364, IMG submission 111476) | Fungus gardens microbial communities from leaf cutter ant in Ribeirão Preto, State of São Paulo, Brazil - Atta sexdens ASBM2 | ecosystem: Host-associated > Fungi > Mycelium > Unclassified ...
ATTATATATATATATATATATATATATATATATATATATATGTATATATATATATAAGGGTGGCTCTTATTTTCGACTTTGAATTTATATATATATATATATATATCACAGTCAAAGAGTATTAATTTAATAAATATGTATACTTACTAATCAATGCATACACATACTAATTTGATAAGTTAATGTATTTACAAGCAATGAAATTAAAATTTTTTTATTAATAGAGTAGCATCCATTTTCACACTTGATATGAGTAAAAGTTGCACAAGCAAAAATACATCAATTTAAACGAACACTTTTGATAGCAAATGTGCACACTGTACACTGTGGTGGCTGCAGTTATATACATGCTTTGTATACATGCTTTATATACATGACCACATGCATTTTATGTATTAAATATTTTACTAAAGGGATAAGTCTACAATATACTGAAATTAATGCTTTGTAACAAAGACACAGTATAACACAGTAAATCATTACATCCTTGTTTGCCAACATTAAACAAAGCTATAACATATTAACTGCGTATATTATGATATAGCCAGTAATAAACATTTATTCATATTTTTTTTTAATCATAGTGCATTTTAATATATAAGGGGTGGGAAAGCTCCGATTGCACACATTGCATGTTGCACATATACATCGCTAATTGGCCAATTTAAAAATAAAATATTTTCATTGGTAAAACAGTGATGAAAAATTACTAGACAACCAACTGATATGAGTGATGTGTGCAATCAGGATTGTAGTGTGCAAATGGGATCCTCTCCGTTCCGATATTTACTGCCAATACTGAAATTATTTAGTATACATTACGTGCGCTATAGATTTTCAGCACTGACAAGTAATGAGAAAGTACAAAAATGAAAACTACCTCTTTGCCTTTTTTGCGATTTTCTTCAAAATGAAGCAAAAACAAGCATATATCTCTACAGGATTTTTTTTCTTAGTTTATCAATCCTCTACACACTCCCGAAGTTTAAACATTTAAATTCGGGACACTGTATATTTGATATTTGACGAAAGCGAGAATTTAATGCCCGTAGTCAGACTTTGGGCTTCCTTAAATTTATCTTTAGATGCTCAGTAGCCAATGAAATAATTCATAGAATATCTAGAAGGAAACCTTAAATAAGAGGCCTAACTATGAATACGGGCATTAGTGTAGTCTAGTGTAGGAATAAAAAACAGACCTCTAATTTCTTAATGTTTTTCTCAATTAAAAGTTATTATTATGATAGACAGGGGAAGAACTCTTCCCATAGATCTGTTCTTTTTAACTGAATTTTTACATCATTTTTTTCATCTTTCTTCCTTTTCTCTCCAGGAGGAAAGAAGAGGAGGAAAAATGTACTGTGCAAAAGTTCAGTTAAAAAGAATAGGCCTCAAATTTCGTAAAGTCAACAGTAGCAAATTCTTTTACAATTAACATTTTCATTCAAGGGGCAAAACAACTTTCTTCTGTCAGATTTATTTCGGACAAAAATGGATCGAATAATTTCATCGATTTTTTAACTAATGATTATTTTACAATGTGCTTTTTGCTTTTTGTTTCTTGCTTTTTGCTATGTTTTATCTTATCTTTTACGTCTTATCCAATTTTTTGTTTTATGTCGCTCGAAATAAAGATTAACGAATTTCGGAAGAAACACGTAGCAAGAAATACAATTATCGATAAGATAGTTGCAAAGAGAAAAAAAAGCAAGAGGCAAAAAGCAAGAAACAGGAAACAAAGAACACATTGTATAATAGGCTTTAACGGAATAATAACCTGAATTAATAGATGAGTAATTATTTAGAATACGAGCCTCACATCTGATTTCGAAATTAGGCTCATTCAATGCATTTTTGCATGAAACGAAAAAATATGGAAGAAAAAAAAAACGTTAGATCATCGGCTCCGCGAACGAGATATTAAGCATTAAAGTTGACAATTAAGTTAGAAAAGGATAGAGAATCTATCATATTGACGAAATAAAGCGACAAATCATACACAAACATAAAATCTCTACTTTAAGGACAAAAATTATTTTCAAATTATTTTCTTATATAATTTTTGTGTTAAAACAGAGATTTTGTATTTGACTTCGTCTTTCCCTATATTTCGTCGATACGACAGATTCTTTAACCTAAATAGTCATCGATTTTGATGCTTAATAGCTTAGTTCAAGAGGTCGACCCAACATTTTTTCCAGTTTCTTTCGTTTCGTGCAAAAATGCGTCGAATGAGTCCAATTTCATCACAATCGGAGGGGAGGGGGATAAGGCCCGTATTTTAAATAATTAAATAAATGTATAAATTTATTAAATTTTGCGCTATGACTGTGATATATACAACGCTTTTATAAATTATACAAAGTACACTCACAAAGGCATATATATTTCCTTCGTTATCTTTACGTTCCAACATTTTTAAGAATATCTTATTGTTAACACAACAAAGCCACATACAATTAACAATTAATACATAGACACCATCAGCAGCTCACAGTTCACACAGCTACTAACGCTGTTGTACCGTATGCATGGCTGTATGCTTGGTGGAAAGGATAAGCCTTAAACCCAATGCGAAAGAATAGCGATAGCAATAGGAATAATACAATTTCAACCTATCGGAAATCAGATACACTGGAATATACACTTTCTGATAGATTGAAATTTTCCTTCGCAATACATTTAAGGCTACAATGGGCAATAATGGGCTACGTTCGAAAATATCACCCGAGTGCCTCCATTTATCGTTTTATCATAAGTTGTGTTCCAAAATTTACTGCCAGTACTGAAAATCTATAGTTTACGTCACGTCCACTATTTTCAATAATAGCAGTAAATTTTGAAACATAGCTCTTGTATTTACTCAATAGCTATGGTCCACTTGATACTACAAATGCTTCGAAGCATTTAATTGATCAATCGAAAGAAAGAATTTTACTAATTGATTATTCAAAAAACGCTTCGAAGCATTTATAACGTAAAGTGGACTGTACCCAATATTAAATAAGGATAAGATAATACATGTATACCTACAATAATAGCGTTTTCGACTCGATCGAATTTGCACTAATCTATGTTGAAGTAATGATATTTCGTGCTCTCCTATTGGTAGAGCGTGTAACGTCAACCAATAGCGAAGCATTTTCTAATTCAAGTTTGGTGCAAATCTGGTCGGGCCGAAAACGCTATAAGAGTACGGACAATAAGGTGATCGATCGGTGATTGGTCCGCTAAATTGAGGCAAAATTAGAAGTTGCATACCTGTTGAAGAAGTTGTATTATAAGTGTACACCATTTACACTGCCATTTATATTTCCAGCGATTTTTGTCTGCATCAGAACCATTATTGGCTCATGCAACGTTTGCTGCGCGACGAAAGTTGGCGCAATAGTCAATCAACGTCTCGCTTGCTCAAAAGTAATAAATATATAATTTCCACTCAATCAAACTTGAACTCAATCCAACTTTTGCTGTGCGGTGGAAGTAGTATTATCATCATTTCTAGAGCATCATTTTGCAAAGTGGGATCGACTTGAGAACATAGAAATAGATTAATGCAACAATTTCCGCTGCGCGGCAAACGTTGCCGCGTTCTGTAAACAGGAGTCATGTGTGCAGGAGCCATTTAGGGTGCCGTTCCATGTACATGGAATCGGAACGATAGAACGGATTTCTTACTTAAGTATATTCTACAATATTCGTAAGCGTAGTTGTAAGTGGTTTTAGTTGTAAGAATTGACCAATCAAAGAATGTGAAAAGAATATTTGACTGTGATTGGTCAATTCTAGTAGGTAGATTAGACTTAAGGCCTCGTCTATAATCAAGTCAGCTGACGCTTATCGTTAGTCATAAAAGATGGGACCTGACCAATCCAAATGACGCCTAGCAGCCGACACGAAAAATGAAAGTTATGCGCACAACATATGATAATGTCTTCTGACTGATTGTAGACCAAGTCTTAGAAATGAGTTCACTAGCATTTTCGTAAGAAGTTTTTCTACTGCATTGGAACCACCGGAATCATGGCCGAAACGTATAGAGACGATGCGGAATCAAGGGAATGTCATATCGATTGCAGGCTATGTCGATCCAATTATTGTTGATAGTTGAGAATTTGACAACTTTGAAGAAGAAAATTAATAATAATTTTTATTTTTCAATACGACGTACTCTCATTTTATAGATATAATCCAAGTTTTATAGATGTAATCCAACTAATGTCAGCAGTTTTTTAAATAATTCCGATGTCATTCTGAAATAATTGAAGAACTTCTCATCGGTCGTTTATATTCCAACGATTAAATAATCATTTACGCTTTGAAAACGCTTTGGAAACGCCTCATTCTTTGTGTAAACATTGACTGTATCCAGAATTTTCGTTTTTTTGTACATTTCTGCTGTTGCAATAGAATGTTATAAATGAAATAAAATTTTCGCACACTTTTAAATACTGGAATAACAGATCGATTTGGCATATTTTTTTTTCGTAATAATTTTAACATTAGTAATTCTTACACTAATTCTTTATCCATTGTTGTAGATTTACAAAAGAATTTAGATTTACATTCTGAATATTCGTTCCAATTTTTAGATTGAATCAACTCAATATGCTATTTCGTTCCGTAAAAATTTTCTCTACCCGTCTCATATATCCGGAACACAATGGAATTTTGGTAATAAAATATATCTTACTCTTATAATTCATTTTTGAGTATTCAAAATAATGTTATGGGTAAGATAATTGCACAAATTATATTACTGCTTTAGTCGCATTAAAATTACGAAATATCGATTAAATCAAACAAATTAACTTGCGATCGAAGTTACATTCCATTTTCATTCCGTTCCGACATGGGACGGATAGAGCAACTTCTTAAGCTGGAATCAAATGGAGATTAAAAATTAAAATTTTACTAAAGAAAAAGAAATTTTTGCTCCTTTTGTTCTGATTGATCAAACTTCAATCTTTTAATTTTCTATCTCATTCTTCAATGCGTAGTCTGATTTCGGCTTTACGGGACGGAATTGTAATGATCTCGAATTTTCTAGTAAAGAGCTCCGCATAAAAGAAATTTTGTCGTCGTGTTGATTCCACAAGTTCCGTTCCGTTGTCAATTTCCGCTCCATGGCCGCCGGCTTTGGGTGCCATGTAAATGTAGTCATGGAAAATTTCGCGGAAGATGTAGCTCGACTTTGTATAGAGAAATACAATTTTCTAAAAAAAACTAGTAAACCTAATGCTCATGAATGGACTGTGTTATCTGGCATTGTTTTAAAAAACGCTGACAGTTCAATGTCTGTGGTGGCACTTGCTACTGGGACGAAATGTTTAGGAGATTTAGAATTGTCAAAAGATTCTCGAGAAGAAAAAGGTTCTCGATTAAGTGATTCACACGCGGAGGTTTTAAGTAGGCGTGCGTTTATACGTTACTTATACGATCAGATCGATTTGACTTTGAGTGACTCTGGGAGTGCAATTTTTTCACGGAATGACAAAAATAAAATAGAATTAAATAGTAATATATCATTTCATTTTTTTTCAAGTCAAACACCATGTGGGGATTGTTCTATTTTTCCTAAATTGGAAACAAATGGTCTGTCTCCATGTAAGATTAGTATCAACAAAGATGCTAATGGACATGTCATCTTAGAATCATATAAAGATGTACACAGAACAGGAGCTAAATGTGTGAAAGGAGAAGGAGCACAAGATCCTCATTTGCCTGGTGCAGATTATCATATTGTGGGGCCTTTGCGTACCAAACCAGGTAGAGGAGATCCCACAAGTAGTTTATCTTGTTCAGATAAGATAGCAAAGTAAGTTTGAAAACCATATCTATAAACAGACATTGACGGAGTATATTTATAAATCGATAATATTTTTGTTCAAGATGGCTCATTCTTGGATTACAAGGATCACTCTTATCATTATTAATATCTCCAATAAAGCTGGAAAGTATCACAATTGGAGGCGATTCTCCATTTTCTTTGGACGCCATGGAACGTGGATTATATAAGAGATTTAATAATAAGTTGGTCAGAGTCAACATTTTTCAAGCAAAAACTGTCTTTATGCACAAGAAAGGACAGCAAAGATCATATCCTTGTCCAATAAGCATTATATGGTGTGCTGTAAGGAACAGGTATCGATAATATTTCTAATACGAATCAATTTATGATGTCATCGACATCATTCGATTATTTTTTATGTAATAAAATTAGATTTTGTATACAGTGCATTAGAAATAGCAGTTGCAGGCAGAAAGCAAGGGATAACAAAAAAGAGAAAAGGCAATAATTTACTTATAACTAGACGAATGCTTTTGCAAAATTTTTTGCAAATTTTTGATAAATATCAGAATTACTACAGTGAGATAAGACATCCAAAAAAAATTACATATTATGATTGGAAGCAATGGTCAATAATTTATCAAAATGAATGGAAACAATTAAAACGTGAATTATTTCATAATTGGCCATGTAAACCAATGCATTTGCAAAATTTTACATTATAAAATTGTGTTAATAGACATTGTATAAATAGACACAATATGTCTTTTAAAGTTATATTTTTTAAGTTGTACATGAAATTAAAAAAATTCCATTATCATTATCCATATTATTATCCATATTAAAAAATTCCATTATCATTATCATAATTCCATATATTGATTGTAAAAAAGGGGATGTGTGTGTGTGTTTGTGTGTGTGTAACTTATTTGCAATAACAATATTTACAACATTACAGAGTTCGTTTACTTATATTAGTATAACCTATACCTAAACAAGTTAAACGTACTTGTGATAATGTTGCATTTTCTCCTTTTTTAATTTGTTCTATCTTGAAAGTAACTCCAAAAAAGTCCCGTAAATCGCGTAGAAATTGTATCCTGAAAATAATCCACAAATAATCCACACACAATTATGTTTCTTTTCTTTATATTGTATGTAATATATATGAAAAAAAAAAAAAAAAAAATTTTATATATCTCAGACTTGATGCATTGCAGAAATCCTGAATCCTCATTTTGAGACAAAAATTCTAATCCCAAAATGTTAAAGCAATAATAATTTTTTAATTATAATCATTTAAAGCTAGCAAATTATATCATCTAAAATCTGCACATTCAAATATGGTACAACGCAAAGTACTAAAAACAAAAGCTAACAATTTGCCTTTTGTTAATATCGATATAAATATTATGTAGGCAAAGATAAAATTATATCTATTATGTTAAAAAAATATTTAGCTTGAACATTATATTAAAATTTTTGACTTAAAATGACTTCAGGAATCTGCAATTAGCAGATGGTGCATCGAGTCTGAAACATCCTATATATACATGAAAAGTTTTATATTTTATATATATATATATATATATATATTATGAAAAAAAAAATATAAATAATAAAAAAAGAAACAATATTCACATTGCTGGAGTTAATGGTCCTATTATAACTTTACAAACATCCTTTTTGCCAAGAGCCATAAATGCAGCAGTCATACTTTGAAAAGCCGAATCTATACATCCATTCCTATGTATGAATCAATAAATTCAATTAAAAATGTAAAGATAATATAAAATTATAAGAGCTTAAATAAAGAACACTTATAAATGCTTATAAGAATTTATAAAGAAAATATCTTGTTACCTATAAATTTCATCTAAAAGTTTGATTGCAGCTTCTTTACCAAGATCTTCAGGTACACATGGCAACGAACCTGTTGTCATTAATGGAGAGAATGCTTGTCCGCTAAAAAATACTTCTTTAGTAGTTTCTGCTGTCAATGTGACTCCAAAACCTGATATATAACAAAATGTATAATAGAAATGATAAAAATACAATACGATAAATGATAAATTATAATTACACATTTAGATAAAATATACATTACAATATATTATATAATACAATACTACCAGGAGACTTTCCACTGATTGATCTTTTACAATGGTCTGCATAAATATATACATCTGGTAAAAACTTAAGAAGAACACTTTTTGCTGATTCAACAATACGATTAGCAATTGCTGGAGAAACTCTTATGCTACATGCTGTACCCCTAATACGTTTCACCATTCCACTATCTTCCAACTGACAAAAAAAAAGAATATTACAAAGTGGTATCGTGCACGCATATGTAAATATGTGAGTACCTGAATAGTTTTAAGATTACGATTAATAGGACATTTAAATTGTACTTCTCCACCTCCCAAAGGGGCTACTCCTCTCTTGCGAATATTTAATATAACTTCATTGTCACCTGTTAAAAATTTTTTCAATATCGGTATGCCAGCAGTCTGAATTCTGTCCACTGATGGATCTTGTAATACAAATTAAATTAATGATCGATTTTTATAAGAGATATATAATGTCAATATATTGTCCAATACCTATAGTATTATTGGTCACTCCTCTCAGCTTCAAATCAATATGACTTTTACAAAATGGAGCAAGTATCATAATTGCTTCCAAATAATAACCAATACCCCTTTGCAAGCTACAATCATGTTCTAATTCACCTCCATGTAATAAACCAGGATTGTAATATATACTGGTACCAGTTTCATTTAATTCAATTTTTGTACCATTAGTCATCTTATCCAACAGACGGATAAAACTAATCTCATATTCTGTTATGAAAAAAATTGTAGTTATTTAAAAATGTATATAATTATGTATGTATAACACACACAGGGTGATGCAAATCAACCAGAGGAGCTAGCACACACACACACATACACACACACACACATACACACCACACACACATACACACACACATACACACACACACACACACACACACACAATTCACGAAAAACTGAATTGAAAAGTTCTTTGTTATTTTACTATGATAGTAACAATTAATGAGATTATATATGAGATTATATATATAATGAGATAATACTAATTTCTAAAAATTGCCAAATTTGCAGCTAAAATCGATGTATAAAGCAACATTAAGATATCTTTCAAAGTTCTTGAAGATATAAAAATTTCAAAGATATTTAAAGAACTCTAAAAGATATCTTAAAGTTATCTTTTATGAGTTGATTTTAGACATTCTGCTTATCGAGTAACTAAAAAAAAAAATGGTGAAAATTGCAAAATAGTAGAGGACTTTTCGATCCATAAACAGTACATACATGCTGATCCTTCTAGCTGATCATCCTTATATAAATTGTTATGTGTAACTAGTGACAACAATATTAATGTATAATATTGAAAAGCAAAAAATTGAGCAAATATTGATAGTAATTAATAGCATTAATTCTTATACACAGCAATAAAAAATTTATTTTATAGAATTTAATTATTGCAACAAAACATTGCTATTTAAGTCTTGTTATATTTTTTTTCAAAATCAGGAAAATTAATTATACGTAAAGCATAGGTGATAACATTATTGTATTCTTGTATTTACATTTACTAATATTATTTCAATTTTATAGATAGTCAAATGTGAAACATTTATGTATTTTAAATATTACTAACCTTTAAGACCAGGATCATCATTTTTTGTTCTAATATTTGTAATTTTTACTGGCTTTCCAGATAATGTGGATAATAATAAGCGATATCTGAGATAATTACTACCTTCATATACAAGTATTTTGTTTTTTAGTTTAGCTGACATTTTAAAAAAATAAGATTAATCTTTAATCACGTTATCACATTGTATTCATGCGTACTGATACCAATTGACATCGTCGCATGATGAAAATTTAAGCGGAAGGAGCACAAAGCCGTAAACACAACGGACTCTAATTGACAAAGGTTAACTTGACCAATCTGCTCGTCGAGCAAATGAATATGATTGGTTGTTACTTATAGATCCAACCAATCATATTCAATCGCTCGGAAATGGTGAAATCACACTATTCGTAATAGGACTGCGAAATAGAAAATACGTCATTATAGCAACCAATTAGGGGCTCTATTCTTGAGAATAGGCAGAATTATGAATAATTTTCGAAAATGACAGTTTTTCGTGATAATTCGATTGTATATTGCTATTTTCGTATGCGATATTTCTTCAAGAATAGAACCCGTGCTATTCCGCATTTTTCCTTAAGCCCCATTCTACATTACATGCAAAGCAATCTTAATTTTGATGCGACAGTCAATCTGAAGCGCTGATTTCAAAATACAAGCTTCAGATTGGTTGTCGCAACAAATTTGTGATCGGTTTACGTCTAATGTAGAATGGCCTTTAAGGAGAAATCACACGATGCGGAAAAGGGCTGCGAAATAGAGATGCGTCATTGGCCTAGTTTCCACCGTGGGTTTAAACGAATCAGCATGTAAGAAGTAGCCAACAGTTCAGTATTCCCTGTCGTTCATGAACATCTTTTTCCTCTTTTAAAGAATTCTTCTCTCAAATTCTGCCGCCTCCTTTTGTTTTTTTCAAAGCAAACAATCTTCTTATTTGAATCTTCCTTATTGGCTCGCGCCTCGTTTATTAGGGGGATTGGGGGATGAGGGAGCAAAGTCGATCACGAATACTTCATCTCTCTATACTTCATGTTACTCGTGGTTAAGCTTTTAATGCTCGCCGCCAGGTGCGGCTACTTCGATACTGGCCGAATCGACTCCGTTATAGAAGTCGTGTGCCATTCTCTTGAAAAAGAAGAGAGACTAATTGTGACGAATGCTCAAAAATCTAAAGTCATTCAGTTCTGTTTAAAATCATTTGATACTAGTTGTTTGTCGACGTATTTAATAATTTAATTAAATTTGTTCATACAAACTTCTCATACTATAATGGAAGAACTGGGCATTATTTTACCTGATAAGGTATGTTTATCATTAATTGCATCTGTATGTCTAGATTTGTGGACGGTAATGGTAACCTTTTCTATATAACTATAAATTAGTATAAGCCTCTTCTTGATGGGATTACAGCTGATAATTTAAATAAAAAAATTATGATAATACAACACATATATTTATGCAAATATACATATACACACGCGCGCGCGCACCGCGCACGCACACACACACACACACACACACACACACGCACGCACATACACACACAGGTACATATTCATATAAATTTGTGTGTATTTTCAGGATATAAGTGAAATTGATTGCAAACCAGCTGTTGGTCATTATACGGGAGCTGGAGATGAGTTGGATGTTGAAGATCTTTATACTAAATATAAGGTATTATAAATATTATACTTATATATACAGGTCCATGTAAAATGCGATAAAATGATTCAAAAAACATAAAAAATTAAAAACATTTCAGACATAAGTAGAAATTTTTAGGATTAATTTTAATTAGGTTAGGTTTTTTTTTGGAGACATTAAAAAGATATGAGTCACTTTCATTTTTTTAAATGGAATATACATTTTTTTATCAAATTAAATCATTTAATATTGTTTGAATTGCGCGCGCGCATCTATCACAGAATTATATTGGGTGCTTTCCATTTTGATGACACAAGTCGACACAAGTGTCGTTCTATCTTTGTTATTCTCTGAACGTCCAGGATTGAGCGACACTTGTGTCGACTTGTATCATCAAATAGAAAACCAAAGCATTCATTATAACATTAGATCACAAATTCGTTGTCTTAACTATTGTCAAAACGTATGTACATGTGCGGAATAAGTATATTTGCATATTGCACATGTTTTCTACATACTTTTGAACCAATCATAGAAACAGTAAATCACTTGATACTTCTTTTCTGTACGTAACAGTCTTATAATAAAGCCCAGTTTCACAACTCACAGTTAACTCACTCTTAACTGAGATTTAACTTGTTTCTTATCTCTTTCCAATTTTAGAATTGGAAAGAGACAATTGAATAAATTCAATCTCGGTTAGAGTTAATCGTGAGTTGTGAAACTGGACTTTATTGGCTATGTTCAGTAGAACGTTTATTTTGCAACTGTTGGAAGTTTTCTTCGTGCTTGGATTATACTTTTCGATCTAGAAGAATGGTCCTATTTTAACAGACAATGGCTGTGTTCAGCAAAAAAAAAATCAGCTTTGCAATTGTTGTCAAATTCTTGAATATGATTGGTTTTATACTTAGATCCAGTGAGGAATTAAGGGCAAAGTCAATCATATTAGAGAATTTTATAATAGTTGCAAAGCTGTTTTTTCTGATGACTGCAGCCAATGATAAAACAGTTGCAAAACTTGTGTTCTGCTGAACACAGCCTTTCTGCGCATCCATGATCTATGCACAGGGCCTTATTCTGTATGTATGTATATACCATCTACCGACAATTGTCGGTATCGTTAAGTAGCATCAGCCAATGAGAATTACGCTCTTTTTCTAGAATAGTCCTTGTCATTGGCTATCGTTAATTATCGATATCGTAAATAATATTTTATTTATATATGTGTTATAGGAAATTTAATTTGGGCGTAATGCATAATGACAACTGTCGATAGATGTATACAGAATATGTGCCTTGGAAACACTTTTATAAAAGGAAAAGAAGAGTTAAATTAAACAAGAATTATGCATATTGCTCGGCCATTATGCATTACACCCGAATTAATCAAATTTCTCGTAGAAAAAATAAAGGATTATTACAGATTACAAATATATTTTTTGAGTAGAAATTGCAGAGGATGTTGGAATTTCTTGAAGTACAAGAAGAATATATTAAAGATGAACAACGTAATTTAAAAAAAGAATATTTGCATGCTCAAGAAGAAGTTAAACGTATCCAGAGTGTACCTTTGGTCATTGGACAATTTCTAGAAGCTGTTGATCAGAATACTGGTATAGTGGGTTCTACAACAGGCTCAAATTATTACGTACGAATTTTGTCTACTATAGACAGAGAACTCTTAAAGCCTTCTGCTAGTGTAGCACTCCACAAGCATAGCAATGCTTTAGTGGATGTGCTGCCACCAGAAGCTGATTCTAGCATTTCTATGTTACAAGCAGGTAATAATTTACAACTTTTGGGTATTGTACAGGCTACATTAAAAAAAAAATTTACAAAATTAAATTTGATAAAACTCTAAATAGAGTCAAAGTCTTAATAATTAAAATTAATAACTAGTCTTAATAACTAATTACATATATAAGATTTAATTCAATATATTTTTTTTATTGTTGTACATCTGGTAATCGCTTTTTTACTATCTGATTTTCCTTAGTTTTCTAAAAATAAACAAATTACAATGAGATTAAATTAAAATAAAATATATATATGTATTGAATTTGTAATTCAGATGAGAAACCAGATATCCAATATAGTGATATAGGTGGAATGGATATGCAAAAACAAGAAATCAGAGAAGCAGTGGAGTTACCTCTTACTCATTTTGAATTATATAAACAGATTGGCATTGATCCACCTCGAGGTGTACTTATGTATGGACCACCTGGTTGTGGAAAAACTATGTTAGCAAAAGCTGTTGCTAGACATACCACTGGTATTAAAGAACTATTATAAATATTTAACCTGCATAACAAAATGATAAAATAAAATGAAATAAAAGAAGGATGTGTGATATGTTAAAAAAAGAATCGATTTTTGCTAAAAAAGTATAAGAAAAGAAAATGTTTTTCATAGATTTTGATCTCTTGGTCAAATACAATAAAATTATTAAAAAATTTGAAACGTTTGAAGGACATTTCGAAAATTGAGCTTAAAATATGATATATTTATTTAAATTTTAATGTTCTCACTTTTTGAAATGTTTCTCAAACGTCACGAATTTTTTAATAATTTCAATTGTATCCAGGAAACCAAGGCACAAAAAAGGCACTATTTCTTACCTTTTTGAGCAAAAACTCGGATCTTTTTTAACCTCTTTTTTTCCTCTTTTTTTTCTCTTTTTTTCTAATTATATTGTTGTCTATCTCTTAGCTGCCTTTATTCGCGTAGTGGGTTCTGAATTTGTGCAAAAATATTTGGGTGAAGGACCAAGAATGGTACGAGATGTATTTCGTTTGGCAAAAGAAAACTCACCAGCTATAATATTTGTTGATGAGATAGATGCTATTGCTACCAAAAGATTCGATGCTCAAACTGGGGCAGATCGTGAAGTGCAACGTATTCTTTTGGAGTTACTTAATCAGATGGATGGTTTTGATCAAACAACTAATGTCAAAGTTATTATGGCAACAAATAGGTGAATTAATTTTTAAAATCCGCTAAAAATATAATGTTATTAATTCTATATAATTTGTAAATTATAAAATGTATTTCTTAAATACAGTCATAAAATAACGATCTGTATTTTGCGAATTGACTGGACAAGATTATACTATAGACTATAATGTTAATTTTTGCATTGTGGCGATTGCGTTGACCAGTAATATAGTAGAAATGAATTTTGTATATAATGAATTTGCTCATTTATCAGCAGAGAGCCATCCTCTTTTTATAAATTTCCGTAATATGGAAAATATCAAACACAGAATGTGTTTATTTTTTATGCTCACGTGCTTTAAGCACTGATAATCGCTTACACTATTCATTTTTCTTATCGTGAGTGCTCAGAGAAGGTCAGAGAAACATTTTATTGTGACTTCGTAGATATTGCTCACAAGTGCTTCGACCATCGAGCATAAGGCAGCAAAAGTGTAAGCACTTACAGACGCTTATGGTCAAAAGTAAATGTAATAAACGCGTAGTATAATCCAAAAATAAAAAATGACTAGTGAACGTGTTTATATAACATGCATATTTTGGTATTTTCACTATGAGGATCATAATCCTCTTTATTATCGTCCATTGACAGAAGAATTGACACTTGTCCAAATAATATTGAAATAAATTCTTTTTTATCCATTATTATTATCCTTATTATTATTATACTTATAAAATAAAAAATGAACGACTTTGCTTCACAGCGTTTAGCACGTGAGCATAAAAAGTAAACGCATCCACTGTAAGTTTCTGTAACCTGATTTAAATTAAATTATCAATACTTTAAAATGTTAACGCCACTGTTGTAGTTCAATTCATTGTATGTGGCATGATGTAAGTAGTCCACTTATATGGCATGCAGTTGATTTGGATTTGTGTGCGATGCAATGCCATTTTGCATTTGCGAAACTACGTTTTGCAAGTTAGAGCTGTCAGCAATATCTTCACCTTTATTCTTATGTATTTTTGCAGAGCGGATACATTGGATCCTGCATTGCTTCGTCCTGGTAGATTAGATCGCAAGATAGAATTTCCATTGCCTGATCGTCGACAGAAACGCTTAATCTTCTCCACTATTACTGCAAAAATGAATTTGAGCGAAGAAGTGGATCTCGAGGATTATGTAGCACGACCAGATAGAATTTCTGGTGCTGATATTAACGCTATCTGTCAAGAGGCAGGAATGCATGCGGTTCGTGAAAATCGTTATATCGTTTTAGCAAAAGATTTTGAAAAAGGTTATAAAAATAATATTAAGAAAGATGAGTCTGAACATGAATTCTACAAGTAAATTGAATAATGTTCCGTTATGTGACTATATCTTATATACTTATATAACATGCGTATAATAATAGACATGTTACAAGATTTAAATGATGAATACAGTTACTGTGTGCTCTATTGATTTTCTGTCTATCATCTTTTTTACATTACCTTCATTCTTGTCATTTAGAGTAATCGTGCCGTAATCAAATATATAATATCTTGATCATTGTAATTACTTTCGTCAATTTTTTTTATTGCACGTCCTTTTAAAGAAGATGTTACACGTATTTCACATTTCCATCTTGATCTTTTTTTCTTACATGCCTATTTTCTTAGGCTTTTTACTTATGATAATACTATGCCCAGTATTCATAGTCGACTCTTATATTTGAGATTTATCTTAAGTCTCAAATATAAGAAGACTTGAGACAATCTTAAGATTCATAAGCTAGTTAAAAGATTGTGTATTAGTATCTTCTTAAGACAATCTTTAAGACTTAAAATAAGAACGGACTATGAATACTGGTTAAGAATTTATAAATAGTAAGACATTTTATCATAGATATTTTAGTTATGTTTATTTGTTCTTCCAATTTTTTTACTTCTTTCTTTATTCCTCATATACACAAAGGACTCTCCATTGACTTATGATGGAAGAAACTCTCTTATGAGTCTTTTATCATGATTCTATTGTCAGACTATTATTTGTATTTGTATATATTTACATTATGCTATGGTGAAGAAATCATGTTATATTCTTTGATTAGTTATGACTAAAAGTTTTACGAAAATGAATATAAACATATTTCGTGAAGACAAATTATATCATGTATGTATTTGTGTAATTTGTAAGAATATAAATTCAAACAAATTCATTTTATATATTTGTCTATGAACAGAATGCATAGCATTAAATCCTAATCAGTTGGATTTTGTCATCGATACATATATAAGCATGAGCTCAATTTCTGATTGAGATATTGTATTACATGACAGGACTTCCATCATTATAAGCAATGATCACCTTTCTAATTCGACCTTGTATATAATGATCAATATCAATAACGTGAAGTTACTTGTGAGATTATGATTTGAAAAAGCTGAAATATACAAATTATATCAAATTTAAAAGCATGTAGCTTTAATATATCTGTGGCATATTTATATAGGACATATTTGTAGTTGTCTAAAATATATGTACGTTAATCTATATTTTTAAAAGTTATGCTAAATTTTATTTAGGGAAGTAGGGAAGAAAAAATTTTTATATGCAGGATTGCTGAAAAATAATTCGATGGAAAATGTGCAAAAAATATTGGAAGAGAATCGATGATGATAACGCTTATAAAAACTATTTTTGAATGTGACAGAAAAAAATGGAATTAGCAGTAATTAATATTGTCATTTTGTTAGCATATTCGCTTATTAATATGTTACAGTATGATTCATGATTTTAGAGAGCTCTACCTTTCCTTATATTGAACTCTGAATTATCTGTAACAACTGATGAAATGAATATAATAAATGATGTCTTTTTGTGCAATATTGAATTTTGTTCTAAATCTAAATGTTTACTGCAATCAGGTAAGATTAAAAAAATATACTGACAAATTTAAAGATTTCTGGGATTAATGTAATATTTCTTTCTCTCTTATGTATACTTTAAATTGTAGTTATTATTGATGATTTAAAATTAATGTATAATTTTAAAAATAATGTACAATTATAAACTTTTTGTACCTCAGCATCTATTAACAAGAATTCGAAGACAAATGTATGTTCTAAAGAAAATTGGTGTGATATATTCAGATTTGAACATGCAGTCTATAAAACATTGAAGGTTGTCCAATCATTAATATTGTATTGTTTGAAATTTGTATTTATTTATATTTATGAGTAATGTACATACATATTATGTTACATCTACATGAAAAATGTACCATTGGTTATAAAAAAATTGCGTTAAGATTTAATTCATACCATGAATTGAAATTAAATTGATGTCGATAACTATAAACAATTTATTACAAAAAAAGAGGAGTATATCTTCTTCGTTTTAAATTTATATCTTTCTAATTATTTTTATTCTTTATAGAGTCTTGATAAGTGTGTCGATACTCTTCGCATAAGTCCTCCATGTAAACATTATATTTCAACGGCTTTATTTCTGTATCATATTCGTTATTTCTTAGAATATGTTTTACGCAGAATGTATCTTACGCCGGAACAAGAAAGGAATAAAGAACTGTATTATAGAAAACTTTGGCATTGTCAAAGAAAATCTGTTGAAGATGTCGCTAGTAAAATATATAATTTTTAAAACTGTACAGTCGAAATTTTTCCGTTCCTCTATTTTAGATTCGTCTGAATTGAGTAATATCTACTTAAATTTCCTATTAGGAAATTAAGAATGTTACTTGGGTTACGATCAATTTGGACGTTTAAGCGATTATAACCATCATTTTGTTTTTATCGTTCATTAGATATAAAATAAGGACTAAAATGCTGAAAACATTAAAAGTATTGAAACTGAACGCAGCCTCACATCTGTTCAAACTCTCACGCATGATTATATTGTACTCTGAATGACAATATCATTTTGAATTAATACGATGTACAGTGAGTGCAAAAGTGTTCGTACAAGGAAATTTTTTATAAAAAGTCTTATTTGTAGAAAATAAATATTAATTAGCAATTTTATACAGTGTATACATTCTGTTCTAACATTCATATCAATCGTGAAACTTTTTTCCTAGGATGAAAAGTGAAAAATTTTTCCATCAACTTCAATGGTTAAATTTTCATTTTTCACTTTTCATCCTAGGAATAAAGTTTCATGATAGATACCTGTTCTAATTGAACAAACGAAATGAACTTTGCATATATTTCTGATTTTAGAAGATAAATTTTTCGACTGTACGAATATTTTTTGAGCCTCCAAACAATACAATTTTTAATTTTCGCTTATTTTTCAGATGTTACATTTTCTATAATTAATACACATCTTTTTGGTATAATTTTAAGAAACATATAGTCTATTTTATTCTTTATGAATAAATTGTTAATTATCTAACAAGAAATGATCGTCAATTAAATGTCGAATTGACATTAAATTGTTGAGATCATCGTTACGATATTTACTCGATATCAATTCGAGGATTCATTTCTTGGATAATATTTATTTTTTAAAAATAAAGATTTTTTAAGAAATATTTTCTCTGTACGAATACTTTTTGCACTATATATTATTATTCTACGTATGCGTATGTAATCAAATACCAAAAAAACAATGACGGCACAAAAGAAGACGTTAAGTTTATATCAATATCTAATGAAAATGTGCACTAATTTCTACGCCAATTCTCACTTGCACTTCTATATATTTGATTTTATTCGAGAGATTTTATTCTAAATTATTTATTCATTTTAATTAAGTTTACTAAAATTTATAATTGAGCTGATTGTGTGAGAGAATAAAATAAAGTTAATGGTACAGATTATTGAATCTCGACTGAATTTTCGACTGTACACCCATGATTAAATTCTTAGGAAAAAGTTCAGAGAAATTAATTTTCGTCTTTTCTTTCTCTTTTTGGACATATATAGAGTCTACTACAGATATAGAAGAACAACGAATTAATCATAAAAAAACGCTCGAGGACACAATCAAACAATATGAGAAAAATATAGTTACTATCAATGAAATTGACAAAAGATGCAACGAATCTATCACAAGTACAAAGTATTGATTCTTAAACTTTTTTATAGCTTTGTATCGCAGCCAAAAGTATATTATACTTTTAGATATATATGTGCAAATAAATAATCCATTATTTTAATGAAATTAATATTTATTGTCGAAACATAATGTATACATATACCTCATATATCTCATATACCTCAAAAACAAAACTCTGACCGTGGTCCGATTCATGCTAACAACGCTCATAAGCATTTGTCTTCATTTAACATTTGACAAACAACAAGGAAATGATTTTTAAGCGTTGTGAATGTGAATTGGATCGCGACCTTTAATGGACTGCATTATCGGTGATGATGCAGTATTTAATGGATTTATTGATAAAACTTTATACTAAATACGCCGTAATAACGGACGTTACTAAACCCAATTAATGATGACATATAAACGTATTTATAATAATAACTTGCCTTAAAAGAAAAGTAAAGTATTGAAATTAAAGTAAGAAGGATTACTTTCATGATTAAACTATCGCGTTCTCATATCGCGTAGAATTTGCAGCAATATCGCTGCAAAATCTCTGCAATATTGCTGCAACATGCAATGTTGCAGCAGTGTTGCTATAACTTTTATGTAACTGTAGGGATCGGTATATATTTTGACAATAAATATTAAATTCCATAAAAAATAATTATTTAATTGTATATCTAATATATTATTATATTTATATATTATTATATTTATCAATTATTATACATACGTGCTGTTTACGTAGATAATATATATCATCTATTTGTGTGCTCTTTTTGGTAGCATGATGTACGAAAAGAAACAAATTGTTGTATGTAAAGCGTGGATATACGAGCAAAATAAAATACAGTCAGTATTAAAAAACATTATTGATGATCTTGAGTCCTTAAAAGATATAAATATGAAAAAAGAACAAACTATTTATAAGCGAAAGTACGTACGTATAGATTAAAATTATCATATTTTTTTTATCATATGTTTATGTAATTTATAATTATGTTGCGTATAGATTGATAACTGAATCGAAATTATTAACGATAATAACTAAGTACGATACAGAAATTGGTACTAGATGTAAAATGTTGGAACAACTTAGCCAAATATATAATTATCACAAGTTAGAGAAACACGACTTGGAGGTATAATTTTAATTGTTACAAAATAATTTTAATTGTTATGTTGTAATTCACAGGGTTGGATAAATTAATAATCTTATAAATACTAAATTAAGTTATAATAAATGGTTTATAAAATTAATTTAGTTGAGTTTAAAAGTTGAATAAACAAAAAATAAATTTAAGTTACATAATTAATTATCAGTACATTCAAATGTAAAGATTATATATATAAATTAAAGAATATTTGATAATAAACGTTAATCAAGAATTAATGGTGAAACAATTTTACATCCGCTTATGAAACTAGTTAACAGAATTGTAAGTCCAGAATTAAAGATGAATTTTGGAATCGCTTATGAAACATATTTTTATTGCGTTGAATTCTTTATTAGAAGCTATATGAGAAATACAAAATTTCCAGATTCGTCAATATTCGTCAATATTCTTTAATTTATGTATAACATCTTTATATTTTAATGTACTGATGATGGTCAAATCTTGACCGAAACGTCTACTTTATCATAATATAATTTTAAATATATGACTCGCTAAAAATCTAGTGCTGTGATTGTATGCTTCCTATTATTTATATTTTGTATTTTTAAACCACTTCTAAAAGTTTAAATTTAAAAAATTACATTTATATAAATAATTTTATATATTCCTTTTTGTATCTGCACATTCTTTGAAAGTTATAAAAAGTTTTTATTCTTTCTTTATCATCTATTAGATCTGTAAATCTGTAAATCTGTGTCCGCATTTAGCTATGGACTTGTCGATAAAGTCTGCTGATAGGCTATATTAGCAGATTGGTATCAGAAACCGAGCAGAATCTAGGTTCTCGAATCAGGTTCTGCTTTCAATCAGCTCTCATGTGCTGTTAGATTATATAGAACTTTATTCGATTTCTGCTAAGCATAGCATGTCTAGTAGACTCATAACGGCATATTCACTATTAGAATACGAATGAGGAATATGATTGTATAAGTTTATTCGATAAAAGCATTCAATGAATTAATATAGCAACGAACTACAACTACAACTTTGCGAACAAAAGCCTCAATTAATTACTACTACGTTTACACCGCGGCCTATACTCCAAATTCGACTTAAATTATTTCACTGTAAACACTTGAGAGATGATCAGACCTGAGCCATACATTCCGATATGTACTGCTAATACTGAAAATTTACAGTATACGTAACATTAATTGTAGCTTTTGTATATCGGAATCTGGCTGTAGGTCAGGTTTCGGTTTTTGGCGATCTGACTTGAAATAGCCTATTTATAACTTGAAATAGGTCGACTTATCCATCATTTGTTAATCTCAAATTGACATATGTCATGCCATTAATAAATCAGGTAGAACACGGAGTCATAATTATATCACAGAACGTCATTATGACGACGTTTGATATCTAAAAATTAACTTATATAAGTGACAAATGAGATCATGATGATGTCTTCATGACTTTTGTGTTCTACTTAGGGACATACATCATGTCTTTTAATAAAAAAGTTTAAAAAAAATATTTAAAGAGTCGTTCGAAAAGTTCAAAGAGTTCGTGTTCAGGCCTCTTACGGTGTATGTACATACATACATGGTTGGTGCCTAGACCTATTTTGGATATTATAAGTCAGGCTGCATATAAATCTCTCGGTACAACATATAGCTAATGACCTCTTCAAAACAAAAACAAGAAATATTTCAATTATTCATTCCTATTAGTTATTTATATACTGAAGTTATATACAGTATATAGTTCAGAAATACAATAAATATCTCTTAAACGAAACGTTTGCAAGCATGTACATCCAAAGGAAAATTTTTGTTTGTTTTGAAATCCTGAATTCGTATTTTAAGTTTGGCGGTTTAACCCGGGAACATTCTGTAAATTATAGCAAAAATAAAACATTATTTTTTTAAACTTCTTGTGTAATTCTCTTAATAACTTTTTAATGGATAACGAACGACAGCTAAAATTTATTGGAAGTTACTTAGAGCCATGACCTTGATAATATAATCAAAGTTAAGATCATTGGAGAGGTCTCCCCTAAAGTGAACATTTACCCTAGTTTTGAAAATTTTGATATGGCAACCCTATTCGTCAGATGAGGAACGATGCGGAGTTAGCTTTAGTAGTTAGATGGACAATAGTGTATTTTTTGATGGCATCGTACAAATATTTTGTTATCTGAGTATTTGCATGTGTTCAAGATTTTATAAAAAATATAATATTGGTATTTAGAAATAAAAAAAATAATTTAATGTAAAAAGAAAAAAGTTAATAAATTAAAGTTTAAAAGTATAACTAAATTAAGTTAAATTAATTTTAACTTAATTTAAAATTAAACACTTACTTATTTAAACACTTTATAAGCCATTTATTTTAACTTACATTTAAAATTAACTAAATTAAGTTAAAAGTTCTTAACTTTTTAACTTTTTATTTAACTTTAAACTTATTAACTATAGTTACTATCCAATCCTGAGTACTCATGCTTTTCGATCACATATGCATGTATACATGCATATAAAACATAGAAAAAAAGTTTTATGGCAATTTAACTTCATTGCAGAAAGAGATGAAACAACAAGAAAAAATATATCTTGGTTTTATTGAACAAAAAGAGAAAATTAGAGAGTAATATATTTCTATAAATCTTTAGCTACATTTCAACAAGTATGATCTGCAAAGAGTATTCAATGTTGTTGATGATCGCGCAAGATTTTTCAAAATAGAAAAAAAAAGAAAGTATTTCACATATATTTTACATTGTATCAAAGTTCATATTATATATAAAATTCAATTTAATAATGATTCATCCGAGTTATCGAATAAATTATTGATTTTTTCTTATTTTAATAAATTTATCTCTAAAAATTTATTAAACACGAGAAGGAGAAAGGAAACTCAAAATTATTATATATTATTTTATTTATTTTGGTTCAATCTAATTTATTTACATTTCTTGTATTGTACAATGTTGACTTTACAATATAATTCTTTGTTTCTTTCATTTTAGGTACAACATTTTCAGTTATAATTAAATCTTATGGTATGTATTATATTGTGTATATATATATATATATATATATATATATATATATATATATATATATATATATATATATATATATATATATTTATGTG
>Ga0157364_1000874_pt1 | contig 23410 bp, 13 predicted proteins | sample AttsexASBM2_FD_111476 | JGI IMG/M metagenome (GOLD analysis project Ga0157364, IMG submission 111476) | Fungus gardens microbial communities from leaf cutter ant in Ribeirão Preto, State of São Paulo, Brazil - Atta sexdens ASBM2 | ecosystem: Host-associated > Fungi > Mycelium > Unclassified ...
ATATCTGTGTGTTTTGTGCTTCTATATCCTCTTTTTCTTATGTGCGCGCGTGGGGTGTGTGTGTGTGTGTGTGTGTGTGTGTGTGTGTGTGTGTGTGTGTGTGTGTGTGTGTGTGTGTGTGTGTGTGTGTGCGTGCGCATAATACAGATGAAGTGTGAATGAATTTACCTTTCATATGCGTTTTTATCAGAATCTGACGACAACGGAAAATCTTGATTTCAAGAAATGAGGTTCAAACCAAAGAAATATTAATTTGATTTCAAGAATGACATTCAAATCAAAGAAACTTTTCTTTAATCATATAGCATTCATATGTCTTTAATTCGAACAATTTCATTAATCAATTCTCGAAAACATTTCTGTAATTCTCGATTTTTTTAATCGAAAAAATTGAGAATTATCAAAACTTTTAAGACCTATAAAGATCTATCAAAACTTTCAAGAGTATACAGCTTTGAATAATATTTGAAATGTTTCAAAATAAAGGAATGATTAAATTGATTGAAAATGATTTTATTCAAAAACGTAAGTATAATAGAGATGATTGAATATTCATCACTATCTTACATTCATATTTGCAACAATTGTTTCACTCTTGATTACATTAAAGCATCAAATGATTTTGAATTTGTTGCAAAAAATCTGTACATTGACTATGTGAAGTATTCAATATCAGTAGAACCTCAAAATAGTGTACTTTTTAAAGCTCAATTGTATTTTAGACGCTCAAATTCTGTTTTGTATATTTATTGATTAATAAACCGAAAAAAGCCAGAGAAAGTTTGAAGTCTCTAAATATTACAGGAAAAACAATGTGCAATCCTATTCTCTGTCAAGAAAAACTAAGAAGAATTGTACCTCCACGTGATGCATTCTGAATAATGCTAAAGTAGTCTGTGATCTTTATGTAAAGAATGTATTATACTTACGTTTTTGAATAAAATCATTTTCACTTATTAATCATATATGTGAATGTCATTTTTTACATAAATAAAAATAAAAATAAAGGACTCTTAGTATTAAATAAAAGCAAAAAGTCAAAAAGCAAAAAGCATATAAGAATTAAATTCTAAAATTTATATATGAAAATATGACCATGTAATTATATACTTAAATTGTCAATTATAAATATTACAATATACATATTACATATACAGTGTTTGGAAAATAATGATAAATCTTTCGCATAGGGACAGAATGGACTAAACTGAGAAAAAAATCCTATATAATTTTACAATTTTCGCAATAGTTAACGAATTATTAACTTATAAAAATAGCCAAATTCGCCCAGCCCACCGCCAAATGCAATTACGCGATAGGATAGAACGGCCTAGCGCGGTTCGCTGTCATTAGGCAATGTCTAGCGGCAATTGTCACTTATAAATAATGCGTAGCGACGTCAAGCGCCTTACCGCTGAAAGTTCTATCCTGTCGCGCGCTTGCATTTGGCGATAGATTTGGTTATTTTCATAAGTTAATAACTCGTTAACTCTATTGCGAAAATTGTAAAATGGTAAAAAACTTTTTTTCTCAGTTCTGCCTCTATGCAAAGATTTATCATTATTTTCCAAACACTCTGCATGTTTCGATATCATGATTGTGTTATTTTTAGATATTTAAGATAGGAATACACCAAATATCTGAAAAGTATTCAGTATCTGGCATTATCAGGCACTTTTTTATTATCCGGATAGTCGGATATTATTGGTATCCGAACATATCCAGTTGAAATTTTATGTCATCAAATTGTTAATTTTTTATTAGGTATACTATAAATGTTCTATAAATAAGTATATTCAAAATGCTATTATATAATATCTTATATATTGCTGCAAAATTATAATTTTTTTTCTCTACAATTATTATCTCTATTAATCCTTTTCGCTTTTTTTTTTATATTGTCCCGATTGAATATCCGGAAAATATCGGATATCTGACTCGAAAAATTATCTTCTCGGATATTCGAACGAATATTGATACATGTTACATTCTTTTCGAATATTCGATAGTTTTACGTGCATCCGATGTACTCCAAATTTAAAATATGCGCAGTAACAATATTGTTAGATGTTAAAAGTTTATTGCAAAAAACAAACAAAAATAAAATGAGGCCAACAACTACGATGACCATATTTTTTAAAGAAAATAAAGAGCAAATTTGAAAATGTTAGGGCTTTGCTGCTGTTTTCAAACCAGTTTGTCTACTATCAAGAATTTGAGCATTATAAAATTTTATTGTATAATCAAATTGAAATAATGCGTAGATTTCTGATAGTTCGAAACTGGTTCGACTGTATTGGAACCTTTGATCTAAAATAATAAAAGACTCGAAATAATAAAAAATGAAAATAACTGTAGTTTGAATAAATTTAATTTAAAAAATTAAGACATATAAAAAAATTAACAAAAAACAAATTATATTTATTATATATATGCATGAAACTGTAAAATATTTTCCGTAAAAATTTGCTCATTAATATAATATTAAACATTAGAACGCTAGTTAGAAAAAAAACTCGGAAAAGAATTTCTCGTAATGTCAAATAAATGACAATAAAGAAGAATATTAGAAAATAAAGGACAAAATTGAGTTTTGAAGAAACAAATAAATTTAATGAATAGCTACCTAAAATAAAGAATTGTCCTTTACAATAAAGAACGTATGGTCACCGTCAATAACCAACAATTAGAGAGGACGAAATTGCTCACATTCGGTTAGAAGATCGGATGTTGTAGAATTATTTCCAAGTGTTTTAATTATTAAAATGAGATTGAAATTAAATGACATGCAAGTAATATCATTTGAACTTACCAAAATGGCCAATCCTTCACATAAATTCGATGCTCGTTCAATGTTACATAAATATTAGTATGAATTGTAATCATGTGTACAAAAATCTATGCTTTACATTGTTAAGTTATATGCAGATATTTGAAAAATCATATGAGAATATAATTATAGTGTTGTCACGGTATTCTATTACTGACTACAAGAAAACGTATATTAAAATATAAATCTGGTGTTACAAAGTATTTTGTTTGTGATTGGTATATAAATTTTATGAAAACCTTCTGTTTGTAAGTTTATATTGTTCTTCTGTTTTTTAATATTGATTATTTCTGAGATTAATCATTTTTTGTAACAAGATTTTTCATCTAAAATTTTAATATTCTCCTAATCGAATTCATATCCTAAATACAATCTATGCCTGTGAGGAAATTCTTTCTAGGCTGTAATCGGGGCCAAGTTAACTTTCCTTACATTATTTGAGGCTCAAGTTAGGATGCCCTCCGCATTAATCCCAGGTTTGAGGGCCAATGTGGGGCCTAGATAAAGAAGCGTGACAATTCAAAATTGAGCCAAGAGCAAAATTTTAACCTGGGCATATAACTGTAAGTAGGTCTGATACATCCGTGAGGAAATTTATCCAGGCACTTCATATTTAATATTGTAAGAAATAATGAATGCCAATATTGTAAGAAATAAGCGAGAAAAATATCAGAGCGTTCCAGGATTCGAACTGATCTCTTGCATATTGGTAGACTTCCGTCCTGCCACTGAGCTACATAGCCTTGATATTGATAGCTTCTCTAATTGTGTCTATTTTCTCTAAATTTCTTACAATATTGGCATTCAAGCCTTTTAAAGCATAGTTATAGGATATCCTATAAATTAAACTATTATCAGAGAAAATTTGAGATCAAATTGAGCTTTATATGGGCAGGTCTAAGTATAACTAGCTTGGAGAAAAAGTGGAATCCAAACTAAGCCTGCTCGGACCGTGACTAGAAGAACTTAAGTTAAATTATTCTAATTATATCTTAAATGGGCGTAAGTTTGAACCTTTACTTTGGATCTCTATTTTGGTCTCAGTAATATAGTATGGCCAGTATGAAAGTATAGAATTCCCGGATATAAACTGGGTGTGTTATCATAGAAATAGACGTGTTCCATTAAATGTGATTAAGATATTCTGTAATTTTAGTTTTTAATTGTCTATTTGTCTATCTGACGTATGATGCATCGCAGTCTTTACACGTAATTTTATAGACTATGGTATATTTCTCTTAAATGTGTGGGGAAGAGTATTTTTTTAAACTTTTATGAATTTCTATAATTTGTTGGAACTCTAAAAAGAAATTTTGATGCTATTAAATAATTTGAATTTTTCTGTGATTGAAGAAATGAATGGGACTGTGGAATTATAAAATACGGTTATTAGAATTGTCAATGTTAGAAAAGATCTTTGTGCTTCTGTCTCTCATTGTACAAGACTTCGAAAATTAATGATGTCGAATATAAATTTTAGTGAATAATTTCGTTTTCAAATAAAATGTTGGAGTTTTAAATTTTGTGATATTCGTCATCGATAATAATATTGCTTTGTCTTATAAGTTTAGTAGACAACTCTTTTTTAGTAGACAACCTCTTTTTTAAGAGATCGGATGATTTGAATAATAATTTAAGTACCTGTCTGAAAATTTTTTTATATTTAAGCAATTCTAATGTTTCCAATGTTTCCATCATTTTCCGGATAAATGGTTGTTTTCTGAGAAGAACAATGATTTTTCAAAATCTAGTCAGGTGTATTTTGAGGGCGGAAATAGACATTTTTTACATCGTTCTTAATAAAGTACTTAGTTAATTACATTAAACTAAAGAGATGCGAACCTTTTATTAAGATGAATCGAATCGAATCTAATTTTTGGATAATATGTTCGAAAACAAATCGAATTGAATTTGAAATTTTTCGTCGAATCGAATCTTTTTGATTAAAAAACAAATCGAATTTGAATCAAAATTTTCCCAATTTACATTAAAATGAGCAAAATAGGCGAATTTGAATCAATGATGATTTGAAATTTCGAATTCATTTGATTGAATTCATTTGATTTCGAATCTCTCAGATTCAAAAACGGATCAAATCAAATCCTATTCAATTCTCAATTCGAATTCGAATTATTCGCACCTCTCAATTAATTTTATCTGAGATAATTTAATTTAAAGTTTTAAATTAAAGAAAATAATTTAACAGTGCCCTACATTCATGTGTGTGGTCGCAACAATTCCAACTACAATCAGTGCATCATGGATAACGTTAATAATGTAAGAGATGAAATTTGCAAAAGATCTCCGGAATTTAAATTTCTACAACTTGAGCCATTCATTATTGACAAAATAATTATTTTCGACGAACCTGGTATCAAATTGTATCTTGAAAACGTAAAATGTTATACATTTTGCGATTTTGTTATAAACTCCGTTCACACAGATCTCGATAAGCTTCAGTTCAATTTTGATATTGTATATAACATGAATTCGACTTCGTCGTATGTTTTGGAAGTACATCTGCTAGTACCAATCGTTCACAAAGGGAAATGTGAAATTCTAACGAGTATGTAAAATAATTGATTTTATATTAACATAAAACAATGTTTAATGAAATTTAGCATAAAAAAGTAAAAATTTTATTAAAATTATTAAAATATGTGATTTTTTTGCAGATAATATAAAACTCCAAGAAAGTTTGGACTTGAATATGATAACTAAAAATAGCAAGAAACATATATACGCATTAAAAGCAAACACGAATATTGACTTTAAAGATTTTGATTATAAGTTCGATGAAAACGAAATAAAATTAGTTCAATTATATGAAATTATTAATAATATCGTAAACAATAATAAACAAATAATTATTGATAAGATTATACCCGTATTTGAAAAGAAATTTTCCGAAATATTCATCCAATTATTTAATGATATAACTCAATCTAATTATGAGGAATTCTTTCCCGAAGAAATATGAATAACAAATTATGAATTCATTATGTAAATTCTATAAAGAATAATAAATTTTAGGTAATTTCATAAGTACAAATTGCAAAGCTTTTATATCAAGCAAATATTGTTACGTTACTGACAGTTTTAACGCTATTGGATTGAAAAGGGTAAAGAAGATCTCAATTTAAACAATTTTTTTTCGCTTTCGATATAAACTCCATCTCATAGATACGTATTAATGCGTAATCTTGAAAAATGATTTTTAAATTTATAAACAAGAAAAGAAGTATAATTGTTATACAAAAATTATTGCGTTTAATCCTAATACAGATTTTAGGATTCCCTTAAGAGGATGCTAAAGTCGTCCTATTTTATCATCATTTCCATTCGGTGAAAAATCTTCGAATTATAGTCCACATCTTGAAAATAAGCGTATAGCTGAGGTCCTTTATTACATTACTGGAACGATACCGAATTTGTAGAACTACGATTGAAAGTCTGGAAGAAAAGTATTTTCATCAAAATAATACGTACGGAAAATACGTATATACGAATGCTTTGTGAAGTCTAGGAATGTCAATAGAGCTGAAATTTCATGTAGTAGTAGTTGCGCGGTTTTGCGATGGCGCTGGAATATGTTACATAAGGACAGATGCATTGAGTGAGACAGAACAATATATAATATAATGTAAGAATTAAATCAAAGATGTCAATATTATCGAATTTTAAATTAAAAAAGTCTGCAGGATTGATTTTGATCAAGTTCGGTTTAAGATTCTTCGATTTAAGATTCCCTTTTAAGAAAATGCTGGAGTGGCCAAATTGTATTTCGCAGATCGATGTAAATCTCCGAATTTATTGAACGAAATAAAAATTTCTTTTATAGGATTAAAGTAGACACAAAATTTGGGAATATTGCAAATTTCATACTAAAATCGGAAAAAACTTACATTTTTTCAACTTATAAAACTATCACCTGACATCGATTTCTTAATACAAAAATTTTATAGCTCGTATGGACTACATGATAGTGCACCACTCAGCGCATGACATGCATAAACAATATTGAGTTTATGAAACTAAGATTAAAAAGCTCCAAAAGAAAGATTTATATTGATCGCGAATGACGTGTATATGAACGCTGAACGAAGATTCGTGATGGTAAACAAAGCAATTATGTCTAATAGTAGGTGTTCGATCTTCTAAGAGATGGCGTTGCAATATGTTAGATAAGGACAGAAGAACGTTTGAGAGAGACACAATGATATAATAGATATAAGAAATGAATAAAAAGATGTCACTATTACTGAATATGGAATAGTTCTATTGGCTCCAGCATTCCTTAAAACGAAGCTCGAACTTTGATGAAATCACCAGAGGTCGCTGTTTTTCTATTTATCGACATTTCTTTATATACTACCATACCAATATTTTACGCAATCTATGTGATATACGCAGTCGTACGTTCGTGTTAATTTTTGTATAACAAATTCGTTGCGATAAAACGTTTAAGTTTAATTCTAAGAACTTGACGTTATTTGTTCGTGCAACAATATAGTTCTTTTGTGGATTATTATTTCGTAAATAGAGGTTGGAAAACTTTTGTATCAAGCAAATATTGTCGCGATTTGACAACTTGAAGCGCCATGTTACACTAAGGCTCGGTTGCATCAATTTATTTATTTTGACTTTAAGCAAGGCTTAAAACTCTCTTTGTCTCGTTTTACAGTAAAAGAGAGATAGAGACAAATAGTTTTAAGCCTTGCTTAAAATCAAAGTAATTGGTGCAATCGGTCCTAAGAAATGGTAAAACATATATCAATTTCGAAATTTTTGGTCATTCTTGGCATAAACTCCATTTCACAAATCATATTAATGCGTTAATTCTGGAAAAGGATTTTCGAATCTGTGAAAGAGAAAAAGTATTTGTTATACAAAAATTATATGATGTAGTAATATAGACAGGTTTAAGATCCTTTTAGGAGACTTCGCCGCCCCGAACAAAAAAGAATAACATATTCTAGCCGCTCTCGGGGCCTAACTGCCTAGAAGTTACAGCCTAGATAATGTCCTCTTGAAATATTCCTAACCTAGTGAAGACAGTAGCGTATTACAGTTTTTTTAGAAGCAATAAAAATCTGTAGAATTTGTAGTGTGACGCTTTGATACGACTGTTAAATAGTTTGTATATGAAATGGCGCGAATGTACGTTAAAATGACATATTTTATGACAAAAATAAAAGTGATTAATGGATGCTTTTCAATTGTTTAACACATCTTAATACAAACGTATACAAGAATGCACAAAGTGTATCATTGTGATTCCAATTGACGATTCAGTTAGAACAGAAACTGTGTACGCTGTGGTTGAGATCCGTTTCGGATAGAATTAGATTAAATGTAGCTTTTTCTGCCTGTATTAAATAAAAAAAAATAAAAGTGCCGGTCACTCAACGGCTTTCAATCTCATTTATAACTGCCCCAGTTAGTAACATATAATTGTTACTAAAAAACACAATATACTTATAGAGCCCTCGACTACAGATGTGTAGTATTGTGTCGACGATAACAATTGGAACGCAACTTGTATTCATGCACACGCCGTGTGCATGAAAATGTCTAGGGATATTGCAATTGGAAAACACCCAATATTACTCAATCTATGTTAACTATGTATATTTAATTATTATTATTGTACATACATGTTTATTTATTATTTGTGTTGTGCATGCGGTGTATCATATATAAATGTACATATATTAAAATGACATTATATGTATTAAAATTATATATAAATATTTATTTATTTATTGTATATTGTACATATTAAGCTTTTTGAAATACTTGTAGTGATTGTTGATATAAAGCTATATATTAATATTTCAATAACGGTTTTCAACAAATTTAAAAGAGAAGTGCTGGAAATAATTACTGAAGTATTATTAATTCTATTTGGCATATAAAATTTCACAAATTTTTCATATTAAAATGTATTCAGTAGACTCAACAGTTGAGTGAGCGCTCACTGCTACGTATGTATTTTTCTAGATCTAAAAGTTTGTTTGGATGATTTAGAAAAGTACATAAATAACAGTGAACATTCACTCAACTATTGAGTCTGCGAAACACAGCAATAAATGCGCATGTATTACTGGCACTACTGTATAGGCAATAATTTGTAGTATTATTGCGGCAATGGTTTGAAATAATCATTGATATTGCTTTGTAATCCCCAGTAATATATCATGTGATTTGGAACATTTCCTAATATTTTCTGTGATATCTTGTAATATTGCTATGTGATTATCAATAATAGTTCTGTGTAGTTAGCAGTAGTTCTTTTTCATAAGGATATAATGTCTCATTAAGTATTTTCGTAGCATTTACTATAATATTTATAATAAATGTACATGAACTGTGCAATCCAAGACCATAAAAATATTTACAAAAATATAATATTTAAAATAAATCTTATTATAGTATATTTATAAATATTTTGTAAATATTGTGTGCTGCCTAGGCCTTACCTTATACTACCTTACTAATATCTCACGCATGATACAGGTATTTGCATGTTCGTATCAATTTTCGTATAACAAATTCGTGCAATAAAGTATCTAAAGGACGATTGTTCCACCTTTTGGTAAATTTTATCTATTAGGTAAATCCGGCAATCCGCACATGTGAATGGGGATAATTGTTGAATTTCGGTGTACAATCTAGTATCCGATGTCAGAAATCCGATAAAATCCGACAGTCCGAGGAATTCCTTGAAGTCTGATGAAGTTCAATGAAGTCTGGTGAAATTCGATGAAATCCAGTGCAGCATATTAAATATAAAGAAACATAGCTCATGTGACTTAAATTTGTTAATGAGATATGCACTTCATACTCAAACGTAATTTTTTAGTAATAAACCGAAAAAATAAAAATTCAAGAAAAGGAAAACCAAAAATTTCATGGTTACAGTTACTTTAGTTACGCTATTTATTTATATCTCATCGAGCTATCCCAAATTTAAAAAAATCATGTTTCTACGTCAATTTATTGCTGAGAAAATATAAATTTAGCAAATTTTAACGCACGAAATCAGATACGTGTGAGTCGCTCGAGTTTCTCAGCTCAGCGCATTGCCACTCTCGCGTTCTTTAACTTTCCAATGATTTAAATAAACTTTTTCAGCAAAAAATTCGAGAACAGCAAATTTAATTCTTCCTTGACAAATTGGTGCTAAACGAAACTCATCTTAAAAATTAACATCGCATCTTTTATATTAAATTTATATGTCACCGATTTTATTTTTATACTAAAAAAGGCCCAATCGAAAGGGTTGAAACATTTGTCAATTTTTCTCAAGAATAAAGTATACAATTTCACACACGCTTGATCTATGTTCTTCCCAGTAGCAAACACACATCATTTTGACATCAAATTTTGGTCATTTACTGAATTAGATGACATCACTAAATGACGTCTTATTGGCTGCGTTTAATAGACTCAACAGTTTTGCAACTTTTTTATGATTCTCTACTGAGATAGGATTATTCTTTTAAATCCAAAAGTATGATTCAATTAGCGCAGAGAATCATAAAACGGTTGCAATATGTAATAATTATTGAGTCTGTTTAACCAATGACATTTTAATGACAGTCATAGACTACGTCATCGCGGAAACATCATTTTGATGTTATGTTGGGACGTTTTCAAACAGTATTATATAGGGTCTTAGCACAGGCAGCAAGCTGATGGCCTTTGTCATTTTGATGTTAAAAGGATGACGAATAACGTCAGCATTGCTAGCTATATGGATCTCAACTTAACACAATAACGGCCGTATCTAAATCGTGAAACCGTAATTGTTTCAGTGCACAATCCCAAAATATTGTGCGTTGATCTACGACTATAACTGGCGTTTTCAGTTACGACCTATCCTTGTATTGAGGCCCATATAGCTAACAATGCTGACATTATTAGTTGTTATTTTAACGTAAAAATGACGCCATTGACTTGCTATCCGTGATTATATGACATATTAATTAAGATAAATAATAATTTATAGACGAAATTTATTGAAGGATTTTATAACATATTTATACAGTTACATATATAAATTGCATGTGTGCTCTGATAGAAATTTCCTCACGAATGCCATGATACTGATCAGCGCCACGATTCTTTGCCACTGTTCTTTGTCACGCCATAATCTCATAAAAAAATCTGATATGGTCCATAAAAGACCTAATCTTGCCTGATATGGACCTAATATGAAAATAGCTTAGCATTCGCAGTAAAATTTATTAAATAGTCTAGTAAGGTAGCCCATGTCAAATCTAGGCTCGCGCCTTACATGAAAATTGACCGCAGCAATATTTCGTGGCTGTGACGGATTTTCTAACCTGAATAATTGTAAACTTTAATAATTAATATCTCAGGCTCGCGGGGCAAATTAACGCTTTTTTCTGCCTATTCCTTCGTTTTCTGCAAAACCATATCAAGTAAGCCTAATTTGATTGATTTTTGACAGGCAGTGGCGAAATCAAATTATTATCCTTTTTTCTTGTCAAACCGTCATTTTTACACGAGAAATCAATAAAATTAGGCTTATTCGACGTGTTTTTCATAAAACGAAGGAATCTGGCAGGAAAAAACGTCACTCTGCTCCGCAAATTGAGATTAATCTTACTATTCAGGTTAGAAAATCTATTACAGCCTGGGTGCTGTAAATATCGTGCCGAAGACACCGCTTCTCGAAGAAGAATGACAACAAGGATGCGATAGATTGAGGAAGGAAAACACTAGAACACAAATAGCACAGTCAATCATGGCCATGCTACTTACGCGCCAAAAATAAAATATTTATATTGTAACACTCAGCGAGACGAAATACGTCCATCACGAATCATGAAAAGAATATAAAGTAAAATATTTCCGTGGATGCGCAATAGGAATCTAGGAAAGTGAATTTGAATAACATTTGATTGGCTTCCAGTATAATCAGCGCTATTACGGACAGGAAAGTGTATATTGGGGAATATTAATTTAATTGAATATTGCTATCGCCATTATGCGCAATGTTTCATCTTATATTCTTTCCACTATGAATCGCACGATCTCTCGAGATTGAGAAATATTTTTGTCATTTTCATTTTCTAAGACTGTGATCAAGTCTCGCTACAAATGCTTTGAAGCATTTAATGGACCAATTAGAAGAAAGAATTTTACAAACTGACCAATTAAAAAATGTTTTAAAGCGTTTGCAGCGTTGACCGTACCTTAAGTTAATAAATATCAACATATTATTTCATTTTTATGTAATTTCTTCAAATATTAATAATATTAAACCAACAGCAGAGGCATAAACTTTAAATACTTTATATATTAATTAAAATTATAAATGATTAACATAGAAACGAAACTATTATAAGTGATATTTTGATTTGTATTGGCATAAATCAATAAAAAATCAAAGCATAAAATCAAAATTATCTATTTGCTCACTGAAAATTAAGCAGGATCAAAATATGATGTCATAATGACGTGACAGAAACATCGATTGGTTAATTTTTGATTACTTGACTCATTCGTATCAACAGTTCATTCGTGACTATAATTTGACGTCAAAGTGATCTGTGTTTGCTATCAGTAGGACTATTCTGAAATTTTTTGACGCATTATGATTATAATGCGTTATATGACTATGCATGCGTTATATGACTTGTAACGTATGTTTTACGATTTCATATTCTGTATATGCGTCTTAACTCATGGCATCGTCAAAGTATGTTGCATTTACGTTAAGTTTGCATTACATTAAATTTCACTAGAAAGTTATATTCTGTGAGCCATTTTAATGCAATTCGTAATGCATGCTCTGCAGTTAAATTAATATTTTCAAAATATATTAAATAAATATTTTAAATTTAAATGTTAAATGTTAAATGTTAAATTTAAAAGATAAAATGACTTTACAAAGTCATTTTATCATAGTTTGAAAAAATCATTTTGTTAAATGTGATAGTGCAATTCTTAAAAAAGAAAAATCACCCTTATAAATTGCTTGCTCAAAGATAATTTAAATATTTAAATTTAAATATTTTAAATGTATTAAATAAATATTTTAAATTTTTCTGTATTTTTTCTGTAGCTTGCATATTGTAATACGCATTGTTTATTAGGTTAATTATAGGTTATATATATTCCTTTCATTATTATGTGAAAAAATTAATTATAATTTATTTATTATAAATGTGTACACGCAGTAAGTAATATAATATTACTTACAATTAGTAATATATACATATATATATACATATATAATATGTATATTGTGCGTGCGTGCGTGCGTGCGTGCGTGTGCGCGCGCGCGCGCGCGCGCGCGCGTGTGTGTGTGTGTGTGTGTGTGTGCGCGCACGCGCGTGCGTGTGTGCGTGTGCGTGTATGTAATATATAATTGTATATAAAAGCATATAAATACTTACTTTCAATATTTTTTTTTTTAGACAATTATTATCTTGAAACTCGTTTGACTAAGGGTACGGTTAATGCGATGCTACAAACACTTTGAAGTGTTTTTTAACTGGTCAGTTTGGAAAATAAAAATTTTTTCTTCTGATCGATTAAATGCTTCAAAGCATTTGTAGCGAGACTTTGACTGCAATCTAAAACGATTAAAAAAATTGCGGAATTCTCGTCTTGATGATTGTCGCTAGTGACAATCAATGGCAGAACATTATCATCATTTCTTCCTAATTCTTTCGCAATTTGCGTTATATTCCCGGACATGTCCGAACTGAGAACGCAAATTGCGAGCATAATTTACAGAATACAATTCTTACGAATAATACGTTATGAATTAAACGTAAATTCCGTTAGTAGAGTTAACGCAAAAAGTTTTAGAATAGATCTGCTAGGTTGGCTCGCATTGGCTGATTTATATCTATTCTTGGATTTAAAAATTAAAGCCATAGTGATTTTTTGAAAAAAAATTGTTATCTCGGCTCCTAAATAATCTTCTTTTTAAATTCGTAGAAAAATGTTAGCTGTCGGATGCTTCACACAGCTATTTAATATGATGCATAACAGAATTATTCCATTTTTTTATACGAAAAAAAGATACTTACTTTACAAAGTCATTTTATCATAGTTTGAAAAAATCATTTTGTTAAATGTGATAGTGCAATTCTTAAAAAAGAAAAATCACCCTTATAAATTGCTTGCTCAAAGATAAAGAAGTTTTCCGCAGACGAGTTTTTAATAAACAAATGGCTTTTTGCAAAAACTATTGAACATTTTAGACTCGTACAGAGCTAGATTTGTTCGTCATTACGAGGGTTACATTTTACGAGAATTTCAAAGACACTTTGTGTTTAAATCTCAATGAACAGAGAGCGAGTGAGAAAAGGCCTTTTTTGGTGTTTTTAAATTTTTACTTAATTAATAGATTTTAATGTTCCACATCTCATTTTGTAGGTATTTCGAATATCTACATTTTTCATACTGAATTTTTTTCTATATAATCAATATTTTTTGTTTTATAAGCAAAAAATGTGCTTTTTGCAACAATTCGATTTTTTCTCCATATTTTCTTCACAAGTTTCAAATTTCAAACATACGCATTTCTTTTCTAATAGTCTTTTCTAATAATCTTTCGAAGATTTTCTTAAAGAGAAATGCTAGTTCATTTTTTTAAATTCTGCTTCTACTAAATTTTTCTTGCTCGAGTTTATGAAGGAGGTATATGGAGGTTGCGTTTTAACATGATATACTATTCTGGATTAATTTTATACTATTATTAAAATTACTAATACTATTATTAAAATTTATTAAAACTTATATGTGATTTAGAATGCTCTTCATCTCTTATTGATGCTCGGAGCATCAATAAGAGCGAGCGAGATTGCTGAGAAAGTATTTTTGGTCGCTCGAAACGATTAATGTGACAACATTAACAACAAGCTCATTATCTCAACAAAGAGCTCATTATCTCTCGACTGAAGGCGAAAATAGTATAAGGCGAGCACACGTATGCATATATATACTGCAGTGCATTAATCGCTGGATTGTATCGCTGGTTAATAGAAGTTCGATGTGTCGATAACGCTCAACGTGCGCGCGTTTGAAATAAGAAGAGGAGACATTGACAATAATATTTAAAATACTGTTGAAACTTATTTCTTTTTGTTGTGTATAAAGTTATATATTCCAGCAGAAATGCATGAATTATATCTCCGTTATATTTACACTACTCTTTATATCTGTATATGACATATATATAATGTTTTATATATTATATAATATATATATATATATATATATATATATATTGTGCAATGAATATACATATAAGAGATAACGGAGATAAGAATATACATATATAAAAAATGTTAAAGAAATAGATTTCTTATTAAAATTAAAAATTATCTTACCTGATCTTTTTTTGAAATTATTCTTTTCGTTGATAATTAAAATTATGCTTGCCTGAGTGTCTCTCTCTCTCTCTCTCTCTCTCTCTCTCTCTCTCTTTTTTTTTCTGTCAAATGATTTGATAATTTTAAAATTAAAGATTAAAAATCTATAAATAATTAAAGATTAAATATTTAAATAATACTAAAACCAAATTTAATAATTGTTTAACTACTTTTCTTTATTGCACTAAAAAATATAATTATTAAAATTTATATATTAAATTTCAACCAAAAATTCTTTCTGTCTTATTTAACTTCCCATATTAATTATATTTTATATACATCGCAAACAAAAATATAAATATGCATATAAACTATGTGTGTTTTCATGCATGTTTTGTATTTTGTTAGCATTATTTAAAAAATTTTTATTAATATATAGTATGCAGAAATAATTAATTTTTATAATTCGATTATTTATGTTGTTCCATCAGCAGTTTTTCGACAAAATCGAAAAACGCGATCGAAGTATACTACGTTGAATTTGTGATGACCGTGGCACAATTCTTTGTCTTTTTTCGCTGCGTCTCTTACTAGCATGGAAAATAAACGTCATTATATGTCAGAGAACAAAATGCAATCGCTAATATATTCATTTGTTTTAACTTCTCTTCTTCTTCGTGTCGTACTGATCGTATAAGGCAGACGATCTTGATATCATTTATCGTGACCGCATTATTAGGATATGGGAATGTAGAATAGATGCAATATGCGAGATGCACGTCGTATTCCATGTAGTGAATGGATTAAGCGATGGCAAGAGAAGGGAACCGAAGGATTAAAAGATAAATGGGAATACAATTGTCAATTGACGAATGTTGAAGAAAATGCAGCCTTAATCGTTTGTGTAGATTTTAATCCTTTTCTTCCAATATTGCATTCTGTAAATCAATTGAAATCAATTTACAGATATCTAATTGGACAGCGCAAAGACATTTACACGAAGCGAACGTACTTGCTGCACGTAAAATTTTTTTAACGGGATAGCATCGTGATAATCGTGTTGCTTTTGCGCTGCAAATTAAATACTGCTTCACCTGAAGATTGAAACTATTTGGACTGACGAGACAGTATTTTATTTCAGCGGATTTCAACGGATGATCGATATATATAAGTGTGGAGATCCGAAAACCATCGATTTGATACAAATACTTGATTTCTCGTGGGCGAAATGGGCGTATCACTTGTGAGCATTGGAGTGCACATTGTCCAGGAAAATTAATCGAAGTGTTGTTGCATATGGATGATTTAGAATATGTGAATATTCTGAAGACCATGTTGCTTCTCAGAAGTTCATAAAATATACGCCGAAGAAGGTATTCCGACATTTTAATCAGTTCAAGACAATAGTGCATACCGTACGCATAGTAAAAGAATGATTCGCTCAACATCTAGAAATTGAAATTCTTGATTGGCCAGCCAAATTCCCGGATCTCAATTTGATAGAAAATGTTTGGGGAATCATTGCAAATTCATGGAGTACTAGGCATGAGAGAACTAAAGCACATCTGATTGCACATGCGATGCGGAAAATTTAAGGCATAAGTCTGAATATTTTGCACATTTAAGCGGTTCGATAGAACAAAACTTGCAGCAAGTAGTTGCATGGGAAGGCTATTGGACCGATTACTGAATTAATTTCAATATCGTTAAATGGTTCTTTTCAGAACCTCAAATTATTTAACAGAGAAATACTCAAGCAAATAATACATAATTTTATTATCAATAAACAACTTCAAAAAAAGATATAATTTTAATAAAGATCATAATTTTAATAAATGGTCTATTTCATTATCTTTACATTTCTTTATATATGTTTATCTCCGTTATGCTATGTGTATTTATTTGCACATTATATATATCGGGTGAAATATATCATTTTATACAGAAAAAATACGTAATAAGTTTCAACACAGTATTTTAAATATTGTCAATGTCTTCTTTTCAAGTGCGCGCGCGTATTGAGTGTTATCGATGCAACGTTGATAAGTCGAGCTTCTACTATGATCCAGCGAATTAATGCACAGTGTATATACAATGGGCTCATGCTTGAATGTATGGCTATCGATTTTGCCAGACCGCCGTCTGATTTTGTGTCGCTACCGTTAATGCAGACTTCTTCTTAACTGAATAATCAGGAGCCATTTGGCTATTTGTCGTGCTAGACCGCCGATTGATGGCGTTGATCGCGATGTTGTAAACCGTCCCTGATTTGGCATCTTTCGAAATGTCATTTCTACAAAGTGAACATAAACTGAGACTACTATTAAGGTGCAGTCACAATAGAAGGAGTAAGAAATTAGGAATAAAGAATAAAGATTTCAATTTATCAGAAATCAGATATATGGGAATATATGGTTTTTGATGGATTAGAATCCTTATTCCTTATTCCTTATTCTTAATTCTTTATTCCTTCTATTGGCTGCACCATTATACCATACCAATGTATAGAGTTAAATAAAGACAGATATATACTGTTTCTTCTCTAAACTGCTATGTACAGCAGTGTAGTGTGTATTACGTACGAATTTTGACTTGAGAGTCAAAGCAAAGGAAAGAAACGGTAAGCAACCAAATTAAATTTTGACAAGAAAAACGCAGCGACTTTAAAAGAAGTTTTATCACTATGGATCTATCAGTAAATAAATGTGCTTTAAAAGTAGAAAGAAATTTTTAATGAATTGAATTAATTACTTTCCAACAAAAAAATATTTTGCAGAAGTTTCTAGTAAATTATAACTTCAAACTAATAAAAAGTTCATATATATAATTGACATAAAGTTTATTTAATCAAAATTGTTATCAAAATTATAAAAAAGTTCTCGAAAAAAATTGATAAATTGATTAACTTTTCATCCATATAACAACCGGTCATCTCGAATGGTGATATCAAATTTAATAGACGAATCGTGTTGCTATTTTTGTGCTTTTTTGTTTTACTCGCTTGGTGAAAAAAAATTCATTTATTATATTGTAAAGTTTTTGAATGTAAATTTTTTACAATGATATTTAAGAATGACTTTTTTTTAATAATCGAATAGATAGACGAGGAAACTATTAATAATCTGATTATTTTAAATATTAAAGACATATTATATATTTATTTAATAAATAAATATTATATATTTATTTAATATTTAATATTCAATCGTTTAATATTCGGTCTCGTGTGCATGCGTGCGACATGCGTGCGTGCATATATGTTTTAAAAATAATAAAATTGTGAACAAACGGAAAATTATTCAAATACAAAAATTGTATAACAACACATTACTATATAAATAAGGTTTTGCATTTCAACAATGTAACAGTATATTTTGCATTCTGTATAATGAAATAATTATTACATAAACAATTAAGCATTTATTTAATAGTTGGAGATAAGAATCATGCTATTTACAGAATAAAAAAGAATTGGTTACAAAAAATGAAAATTTAAATACATTATGTATTTATTGATTACAAAAATAAAAAGTAAATTTTGCAATGTTATTTAATATTTATACAATAATTAAATAGAATTATATTTTAAATAGAAAATTATATTTTAAATAGAATTATATTTTTATGTATTTGTTTTATGTATTTATGTATTTATATATTTTTATGTATTGAAATAAAGTTATTATATATATGAAATAAAGTAAAAAAGAACTTTTTTTATTTTTTATTTATCGCCAAATTAAAATCCTGATTTAAATAAAAAAATAGCTTTTTATATGGCTATAACCATTAATCACTATCTAGCAAGAAATGACTGTTATTAATGAAGTTGAATTAATGAACGTTTATGTCGAGATCATCCATTACTATATTTCATTATATCGACGTTGTCAATTCGAGTAATTTTTCACTGGATGTTACTGAAAAAACTGGAACTTTAATGTAATGCAAATGAAAGAGAAATACATTTACCGTTATAGAAGATGACTTGGAACAAGTATCAAATTTTCGATTGTAACTTCTAGCAGTTTAACATAACTATTTTGATTCTTTACATAAGTTTTGTGAATAAAATAAAGCAAAACTTCTTGGATTATACTAATTTCTTGGATTACAAATATAACTTACAATTATTTTTTTAATGACAATTTTTATGGATATTATCTTTAAAGACACCAGAAGATTTGTGTGTTATCGCTGTATTCCATTGCTAATGCCAACGTTTCGTAAATCTTGCCGTTCATTTCATCAGGGCGAGGAGTGCTCTGACGTTATATATAATTTATAAATAAATTATTTTTTTAATTGTACCATTTGTTTTTGAAGATGATTTGCAATATTAATCAAAGTTTAAAAAATTCATTATATATCATATCGAGTAAATTATGCAATTAAAGTAACAGTAAATCGATTATCATTTTGATAAATTTAATATTTTTCCCTTTTCTTTAAATTATACAGACACAAAAAAATTTAATTAAAAATTTAATTTCAGAGTATCAAACTGTTGATTCACCGCTTGTGAGCAGATAAAATGGACTAAATTAATAATGAGTTGAACAGTCCCTTCTACTTTTCAATTTTCCTCTCTTTTGCAATTTTTAAAATAGTTAATGAAATATTAGTTTTTAAAGAAACGCATATTTAGCCGGTCTACTAACCAAATGGAAGTGGCGTAATATGACCGCCCAGCGTTCAAGGTTGGTAGGAACGTGGAGAGTTGGAAATTTATTATTACAAATGATAATAACACATCGATCGGCGTGTGGACTACGATCATTAGCCTTGCTCTAGGCTATGATTAGCCTTCATTTCTTTAATTAAAATTAAATTTTCTAAGACATAAGAAATATATTTTTGTATGTATGTATCTAAGAGTGTGTGCGCTGCATACGCTGTAGGCATACATTTATCAACAGTGAAGTGTGACATAGGATTGCGGCTAAAAATAATTTTATTCGTTCTTTTCGTGATAAGAAAATGATAAAGCGATATCATTTTTTCACCATTTTGCTATAGATAGCATGGTGCATTTTTTGTAATTCGGTAATTATACGAAGTAGTTTTTCCAACATCAAATCTCTATAATCTTTTAATGCAAGAACTGCTCAAAGCTCTCTTTCTCGTACACAAAATTTCGTCATTCAAACAATGCTGCGTATTGCATGGTAAGCCACTTGATTAACCGCGATTAATAAGTGATGAGTATTAATCATAAAAACAAAATAACTTTTTTCCCCGCTATTAAATGTATTTTTGTCAACGTTTATTGGTCCATATATAATATATATCTTCTGCCGAAATGACATTTAAATGAACTAAGGTAAACCGTCTAAGAGTGCGTACTTTTTCTTTGAGGCTATGTACTTTACTGTACAAATAAGGACCCAAATTTGTACATTATTTGTAAAATAATACTTAAATTATTCCTTACATTTTAAACTAAAAATTTATCAAATATTAATTTAATATTATTACTTTTACAGGAGATTAATTCTACCAAGAATGGAAAAATGCGAACTCTTGAGTAAATATCTTTTCAAAAGTTTGCACCATGAAAAAAGTGTGGTTTATTAGAAAAGTTAATGTTAATTAAAATAAAAATAGCATTTATTTTTTATTAAACAGATATGTTCATAAGTACTTGAGTGTATTTTTACAGAGTTCACACAAGTAAGTTTTCAATAGACGATCGCTTCCGGCATTTCCAGCACAATCGACATGCGCCCAGAGCCAACAGCTGTGTCATTGGATCTAATTTTCACCGAATTTGGAACTTGAAGAGACCGTTACAAAATATATTCCTCAGGATCGGTGTCTGCTAGTGTTGTTCATGTGTAAACTTTAGAACTGTTCTTAAACGCAAACTCTTGAGTCATCGTGTCACTTTATTTTTAATATAAAAATTATTATAGATATTAAATAAATATATCACTAAATATGAAGCAGAGATGTGCATGCACACAATATAAATATTATAATATACAGAATCACAAAGCAACAATTTGATGTAGAAATTGATCAATTTATGAAAATAGCCATGAAAAATATGGAAAGAAAATGGTCAAAATCATAAAATTTAAAATATCTTTTTTATTACTGCAACGATCACAACGATTTTTTTATACACAGATTGGCAAACTAAAAAGGCACATTCTGTATAAATTACAGCGCTTACAATTTAATAGTTTCGTCGTAAAACTTAATGCTTGAGCGATTCGCACTCTTGGGCGATTTTACTCTATCAGTATTTCTTGTAGATGTGCCGTTTTATATACAAGCTGATTTTTTAGCATATCGGAGTTTTGGTACATTTTTGGTAAGAAGTTCGCAATATATTAAATGTCCATTATTCAAATAAGTAGATTGGTCGAGATAAGTCTATCACTTGGCCACCACGGTTGTCTGACCTTAATATGCTAAACTTTTTTTTTATAGAGTTACATGACAAGTTTATTAGAACATAATTGTTATGATGGTACACCAAAATGCGTGAATAATTACCGGAAATGACTCATCGTGCAATACTATCCAATAGTATCGTAGTATTAATTGTTCGAAGGGCGGAACTTTGCATATGAGAGAGAAGACGACACTTTAAACAGTTCTCGCAAAAGATGAGAGTGGATTAAGTTTTATTGGAGAAATCATATATTATAAAGAAAAACCATATACTATAAACAAACCATGTTAGCTATAGAAAAGTGGCGAAGAAATGATAGCACTCTGTCATTTTTTTGTCGAAAAGAATGAATAAAATTATTCATTCTCAATAAGAATGAATATAATTTTTCAGCGCGCGATTCTATATAATGTTACACTTTGCCATAAATAATATACGCACACAAGTGTGGACACATACACATATACGTACAAAAATATATTTCTTATGTCATTAGAAAATTTGGTTTTAATAAAAAAGATAGAGGCTAATCATAGCTCAGAGCGAGGACTCAACACCACTTGCCGATCGTTACCATTGTTTGTAATTAATTAACTTTCCGCCAGCGGACGCAGTCTTGCAAGACTCGCGAGTTAGAGTTGTTTATTTTTTTCAACTATGAAAAAAATGAATAAATGAATATTTGTTTCTATGATGAATATGTGTTTTTATTTCTCCTTCTACATATTTGAAATAATTTACTACATATTATAATAAAAAACTTTTTAAATGTTTTAAAACAATTTCATTCTTGGGTCGCTTTTTTAATTCTGCATGCGTGCGAGTATCACGACGTCCGCTGACCGAGGATTATTTTCCCGTAGGGATGAGCATAAGTCTGGATCTACAATGAGTATTTTATGCTTTAAACAGTAAGAAATTGACCAATTACAGTTGAATGCGAGGAGAATAATTGATTGTGATTTGTCCATTCTTTATCCATTCTTTAGATTTTTAAGCCTTTTTTAAGCCATAATTATTCTCTTTGCATTCGATTGTAGTTAATCAATTTCTTAAGGCTTAGATTTAAAACACTTATTGCAATCAATCAGAGTTTTTTATTTCATGAAAAGGAAGGAAGATTTTGATTCATACATTTTCTTAAGCTTATGTATTAATGCAAAAATCCCCGTTTAATGTTCAGAAAATTCCGTTCACTTATTCTACTCTTTTTTAATAAGATGGCGCAGTCAAATCCCTCGATTTCAAGAAACTGGGAGAGAACATCCGCTTCACTCTTTCTTGATAAGTTGCGTTCTGCAGACTCAACTGTTGCGAAATGGATCTGTAAACGTTCGCTGCTATTGGTGTATTCTTCTAGATCATCCAATAGCAGTTGAGTTTGCCAAACGCAACCATTCTCTCTGGAGAGGAGAGGATGCGCAGTGTCATCTATGTACTAAATATGTACATGCAAGATGACCTTTGATTATGTATGGAGTAACCAACTGCCAACAGTAGCCAACTTCAAACGTGTCGCCAAGTTGGAAGATTAGACTCTATCCCGGACAGTAATTTTTTGCGGGAGTGGGGTGCTTTGACTATAGTATATGCACGTTTACGGTGTGCAACGGTCAGTAAAGGTTTCTGTTTCCCGAAGAGACTATGCAAATGATTTTAGAATCCATTAATTTGCATGATACTGTGATTCTATATTTGAGTCATGGAAAATCAAATAAGGGAAAACAGAAGAAGAAGAAGAAGAGAAGAAGAAGAAGAAGAAGAAGAAGAAGAAGAAGAAGAAGAAGAAGAAGAAGAAGAAGAAGAAGAAGAAGA
>Ga0157364_1000875_pt1 | contig 23404 bp, 12 predicted proteins | sample AttsexASBM2_FD_111476 | JGI IMG/M metagenome (GOLD analysis project Ga0157364, IMG submission 111476) | Fungus gardens microbial communities from leaf cutter ant in Ribeirão Preto, State of São Paulo, Brazil - Atta sexdens ASBM2 | ecosystem: Host-associated > Fungi > Mycelium > Unclassified ...
ATTTTAGAAGGTAACTAATTATGTCACTACATTGATATGCTTGTATCTCTACCAATACTTGTTGCTTTGAGATGCATCATATATCGTTGGAAACGGATTGATGAGCACTTTCCAACGCAAGTTTAATCGTGTGAATCCGTTCAGCCGTTCATGAGATATTAGCAGACAAAGCTTTTACAGCTACTGATGGCCTGATATCTCAGTCATTTGTTGTTGCTTTTGTACCTCCCACATATGTGCAGATAGCCCTCATTTGGGGCTTTCCAGCGCAACTTAGTTTGTAAAAATCGGTCCACTGGTTGTGGAGGTACAAGCTGAATGAAGTTTGTGACAAAAATTCTAGAAAGCTACAGAAGTATTAGTAAGACTAAAAGATATGGCTGCCTATTTAAAGGATCTATAGTAAATATGGAAGATGGTTTTTTATTTGCCATCTTCTATAATACTTACTTGGTGATACATATCTTCCAAGGTGAATCAAAGAGGTTGAATATCAGAGAAAGTAGATATTTATCCTTTCATATATCATATAATGTAGCTGAGTTCTTGGAAGTTAATACATAGATGAAGAGGGCTATATTTTTTCTTTACAAAGAGTATGAATATTCTGTAAGAAGATAAGATAGGACATATAAATCTGGTGTTCAAGTTTTCACTGATGAAGTCCTTAAATGCTTCTTGTTCTGTAGTGGAAAACAAGTAGATAGTTCCAATAGATAGTTTTTCTCTATCTTTTAGCTTGATCTGTAGGTTATATAGATAATGTAGGGCTAGGGTTTTAGTTTTGGCTTTGTAGGTTTGGTCAGAAAGTGATAGACCCAGTAGTACAATCAATTGATAGATTGTGTCAGATGAGCCAGTTGTATCCAAGTACCAATGAATAAGAGAAATCAAGTAGGATGACATACATATTTAAAATTATTCAATCATTGGATGGAAAAGTGATAGACAAGGATACAGTCCCAGAAATGAGGTTGTTTGGCAAATTATCAAACAACTTAAGTTCTATCAGTAGTATTGGTATAATAGAGAAATCATGTTTATATGTGAATGTGGTATCAATAAAGTAATATATAGAACTGGAGTTAACAAAAGTACAGAAGGAGAAGTTTTGAATGTGGTCTGCTTTGCAAACCAAAGGTAATGTGTTCAGATCAGAAATATCAGTAGTATTGAAACAAATAGAACTCATAGTTACACAAATAAGATTAACATAGCCTATATTCTGTACAGAGTCTGTAGAGCTATATTCTAGTTTCCTGACTGCATAATAAGTGTTACTTTTAGTATAGAAGAGATAACTTCTATGTATATGGCTTGAAATCTAGCAGTATCTAATAGATAAAAGAAGTAAACTTTAACTTTGTGGCTTTTCTTGCCATAGTATATACACAGATTATTATTAAAATATCTCTTTTGTTTGTTGAGGGTTAGCTTACCATCACTCTTTAGTTGACTAAATATATTAATTTGAGGAAGGAAGTTCAAGAGTTTACCACTTAGAGTTAATTTGTTGAAGAGAGCAAGTACAGAAGTTTAGAATAAGAAAATAGATAAGAAGTTCTTAGTACAGTTGCATTCCTGTTCTCTATCATATTCTGTTTTTGACCATACCCATTCCAACCCATAGATAATATATTCTCTCTCATCTATACTCCCTAATCTCTTCCAGTGTGGATCACATATCTTTATTCCACCTTAGATATCTTTGTCTTTGCTGAACTCTTGCTAGCTCTATAGAACTCTATCTCATAATATCTGAGAATCACTAGAAATCAGAGTAACTTGCTTAATAGTTCCTATTTCAGATAACTACTTCAGATAGCATACCTAGTATATAATCTAGTAGTTTACACTGTATTAGCTATCTTGAAAATTGATTAAAACTAACACTCATTTCTGGTATTAGCAATGATACATCTTACTATCCTCTGGTGGATTTCCACCTACTAAGTTCTCCAAGTTCCATTTCAAAAGTATATCTAGTAGAGATGTAGTATACAAGCTGAAACCAAAGATTACTCCAACCTATCTTTTGTATTCATGGATAATACACTAATAAACATATTTGGACTTCTGAGATACCTTATCAGATCTTGGATAACAAGGTGTAAACCATGTTTAACATTCTCTTTCCTAATAGTAGTTGTCCATAACTATAGCCAGAAAGTACATTACTTAGAAAGTAGTAGGTTTTTCTTCTTCTCTTATACAGATGGAATCTTGTATCTAGTTTGGAAGTCCCAAATAGTACTAGTAGCATATGATATTATCTCTCCAGCCTAGTTGAGATATATCTCATAAATTAGGTAGTAATTTTATTACTAGACTTCATTTACAAATTGTTAAGTATAATAGTAGCATTCTCAATGATATTAGATAAGCTGAAATAGTAGTGTAGCTCTTTTGTAAATTGCAAACAGTTCTCAAGCCAATCCTAGTAAATTTCCTGTTCTTTTTGGTCCAATCCAATTTCAAACCAATCTTGTGTAACTTGTATTAAATAAGTCATTGCAAAGTTTACCTTTGTAATATCTATAGTAAATTGTATAGAATCTGCATGAAAATGGAGTTAGCATTGGAATAAGAAGTTGTTCAGTTTTTCTAGATTTATACTATTGAAAGTGTTTGGCATCTAGTGTTGTGGCAACCACTAGGCCAATGTCCAATAGCAGTACAAGCAGTAAATCTCAAAGATGGATATCTAGTGGGGAATATGAGTTATGTAATTCACAAGAGAACTCAACAGAAAGCCACAACAGTATTCTACCAACTATTTATATAAAATAACCCTAGTCTGTGCTATGACTGTACATTATCCTACTCTAATATCCATGTTCTGTCCTCATATCTATTACTCATTTACCATACTTTTTCCTCAAGGCTAGCATGCTATATACATGTACCCTAACATTATACCCTAAACCCTACTCTTAATCTCTATTTGTTGTAGCAACTACTCGTCACTCAAGGACAAATGGTCTCACAACGAGCAAAGCTCTCAGTAGGGCTATCAAGTAACAAATGGGGGAATTACAAGAGAACTCGACAAGGAGCCCTCGCTGCATTGCTCCTCTATATATACTACTACATGTGGTCCATGCTACAACAATGTATTTTCCTCATGTCCATCCACCATGCTTTTACCTCATGTCCTATTACTCATCTACATGTGTTTTCCTTAAGACCACCATGCTTCCTACATGTGCCCTGACATCATACCTTTAATCTCTGCTATACATGTGCACACCATGTGTACACCATGAGAAACCCATGTCTCTTAACATCATCTCCTAACCCTAACTCCTTCTAGACTCTTCCCAATCCTTCTAGACCCTAAGTCCTTCCAGACCATTCTAGCCTCTGTCACATGACTTCCACGTCACGTGCCTATCTCCTATATCTCTTCTCCTGTTATAGACTAATAATTATCACTACAATATATACTTGTTCAAATCCTAACCCTAGTCCAAGTCTGTCCACTTGTTCAAGCTATAACACTATTGTCTATGTGTACACCATATGTATACCATGATAAAACTATACTGTTAACATGTTCCTTGACATTACTCCATTTCTAGACTCTTCCTAATTCTTCTAGATCCTAGATCCTTCCAGACCACTCTAGACTTCTCTAGCCCTATGACATCATGTCATGTGTCTTCCAAGTCATGTGTCTTCCTTCTCTCGTTATAAACTAATAATAATACTACTATCTATATCTTAACTCTAATCCTAAAGTCTGTTCACACTTTTGTCTTATAACATCTAGGTTCTTGCTATTAAGGATGTAAGATTTGTAATAGGAGTTAGATTAGCTGTAAGTTTTCTAAGAGTCTTGGCTAGAAAGCCTATAGATTAGAAAGGTTGTGTCATATGTCAAGTCTATCCATTCAGAAGATATATCCCTATAGTGATGCTGTCATTTTAATATTTATAAAACAAGCTCATCTTTTATGATGGCTACTCTTCTTGTAACATATTTTCACAGTGATGATGCAACAATCTAGATATCTAGTTTTCTATAATGGTAATACTCCTATTAAACTCAGTCTTCTATGGCAAAGTTCTCCTATCTTACTTCTGTTAGTGTCTTACTACTAAAACTTCTGCTTAGAGTAAGATACTGAAACCCTAAGCATCTCCTATATATTTGACTTGTATATAAAACTAGTAGTTACACTATAATTTGCTGGTTTGATAATTGATGAAGATAATCATTATTAAACTCAATTTCTGATATTCAACAGCAACATACTAAATCAGTACTCACTTTTATTCTAGACTTCATTTATTCATCTGAAGTTGCAACTATATAACAGACAGATGGTATAGCATATAAGTTAAAGCCAAGATTGTTCTAACAAGTCTGCATCACTAAGCTTATTGTATGAAGTTTATACACTTTATATATTTTTGAGCTAACCCTACAAGCTTTCACCTCCTAATGTGAACTGTGCCTAACAGATTGCTAAGTTGTAGTAAATGCTAGAAAAGATAGAATAGATCTTTCTGTTTTTAGTATATTGACCTAATTAGAATTATTATTGGCTAAAACAACATTGGGTTATTTTGAAGCACTTTTTGGAATTCTTCAAGAGAAAATATAGGTTGGGATTAATCCTATTAATTATTTAGAGCAATAGAATAATATAGCCAAGTTGGCAAATTGCTTACTTAAGCACTGAGTAGCTAAGATTTCTAAAAGAGATATAAGACTATAGTGAGAGAATGTTATGAGAACAGATAGTAAGTAAGATGGGATTAAGAACAGAATTTATGATAGTAATTATATAGTTCAATAATACTGTTAGAGGTAATTCACACTTGGTGGGGATTTGTATATATAATACAAAAATGGATTATATAATCAAGAACTTAGTAAAAGAGCAGTGGATATAAGTTAGAAGTAGTATACTATGTAGATAACAATCTTAGCTTTAACTAAAAAGAGTTGTATCTAACTTAACTTCATTGTGTAATTATAATTTTAAAAAGAGACATTTGGATAGAAACTAGAGGCAATTATAGCACTTAATCCAAGTTGATTATCAGACTAAGAAACTACACATAATAGCTATTATTTTTAAATATAGGAAGTGTCTTTCTAATAATAAGCTACCATATATACTCTAAGTTATTAGATACTATGAGGTTGTTATTTGGAACTCTATTGAATTTGATATGAAATGAAGAGGCTTTTGTCCTCAGGTTGATGGGTAATTAAAATGGAGCACAATCTGTACCAAAAGAGAACAATGTTATAACTTAAACCAAAGAGTTATGTAAAAAAAGAATTTTGTATTGGATTAACACAAAAGAACTTAATAGAGTTCTTATTACAAACTAGTCTATCTTATATACTACAGACAATGGTCTGTGTGCACACTACAACTAACATATTCTAAAGTCCATATGCTCTCTACAAGACTAATATACTATAACTATGCTATAAGATATTATTTGTTCCAAAATTTTCTATAATGTTTTCTGTGATATATGAGACAACCATGTGATATATATAATGATTATATATAATATCAAACTAACTATAATCCTAAGTTCCAGATAAGGAAATAAATATAAAATAAAAGAAAATAAAAAAAGGAAAATGAAATAAATAGAATTCATCATCTTCAACTCTAACAGATAGAAGAGTGTGAATGAGGTAAATATTATCTGGGGCAGATATCAGATGAGGTTAGTTGGTATGTAATAATTATTATCTTTTAATATCTTTACTTCTGTCTTTTTTATCTTTTTTACTATTCTAACTACTATCTTATCTTTTTCTCTAGCCTTTTCTACTATATCCACTTCTTATCCTTCTACTACTACTTCTACCAAACTCCAAATCTATTTCTTTTTTATTAATTTTTGATTTTCATTATCATTCCTTTACTTCTACTTTTCAGTCTAGTCTTCTACTCAGTCTATCTGTTATAGGCCAAGTCTACCCATTCCAAAGACATGTTCCCATAATTGTGATGTCTTTTCAACATGTTTAACAAAAGCCTATCTTCTATGATAGCTATCTTTCCTGCAATGTGTTATTGCAGTGATGATATAACAACCTTCTAATCTTTTGAGTATTTGGTCTTTTATAATGGAAATACTCCTATCAAGCTTGGTCTTCCATGACAGAGTTCTTTTGTTCTGATCCCTTTCAGTGTTTTAACACTGGAACCTGAAATCTCCAAACATCTTCTAACTATCTGACTTATATATAAGATACTGTAATTTGCTAGTCTGATAATCAATAAAGATAATTCTTATTGAACTTGATCTCTAGTGTTATGCTAGAAAACACTTTTCCACAAAAACAAGTACTCTCATAAGGTTTTAAATATATAAGCTCTCTTTGAAGGTATTAATAAGAAGATCTTACACTTCTAGATGATGTCTCAGGTCTTCTTGAACAAACACCAGTTTAAGAGATAGTATGGTAGCTATTAATCAAACCAGATCTTAGATAGAAGGAATCTTTAGAAACAAGAAACATCACTCACAAATAACTAGCTACAAAGTATATATACTTGCAAGAGTATTTTACCAGGTTACAAGTGTTTAGATGGTCAAATAAGGCAGGAATATGTTAGATTGGAAGCCAATAGAGCCCAGAATAGTAAAGTAAGAACAGCCATGGAAAAAGTAAAGAAAGAATGGAATGGGCTCTTGTGAGTAGGGATCAATTATCTGATTAATGCTAGGTTGCAGATAAAGAGACAGCTATGTTCTTGTGAGACCTTAGAGAGCTTCATTATAGTTTTGATCTCCATTCTCTAGTTTCATTCTTTGTATTTTGAGACTAATACATAAGCCACAAGTGAAGAGGAGTAAGAGGGAGAACCCCCATACAAATACTCCTACTCAAGAGCTGTTTAACTTCTATTTTATTGAGTAAGCATTACTAGTACCTACTATCACTTTTGGACAAGTTTTGGAGAGTTCTATCAGTCTAAAAAAGACTGGTGAGGTGAGTATCAATTGGTATCTTTAGTCATAATGTTTGACTTGAAAAGTATCTTTGTAGTATATTATCTAAGATAGATAGTATTATTGAAAGCTTTTAAGGAGCTTTGCAATATACTCACTAGATTTTCCAAAGAAGCTTGTTAGTAAGAGAAAGTATTTGTGAGTGGATATTACCTGTATATTTCTTTTAATATTCTTTCTGACTTTATTCTTTCACATTCACAAAAGCTCTTTTAAGGGTTTTATGTGTTTTAATCATTTTCTATATTATTGTTTCTATTAATTTCTGACACTAATATTATCTCATTTAAATTCTTTAGCATGCAGTTAAGGGCTAGTGTTGCATAGTTCTTATTGTATCCTAGCATAACTGTTGTAGCAACCACTTATTATAATGACAAATGATAACACGAACGAGTAAATCCCTCAATATGATATAGAGTGGGAAGTTCACAAGAGAACTTGACAAGGAGTCTCTGCTAAATTAGAGTCCTATATATACAGAATACACATGGTCCATGCTACATTCTCATGTCTGCCTCATTTTCTACTCAAGGCTACCATGTTGTATACATGTGTTCTGATGTCATCTTCCAGATCCTTCTACTACATTCTAGGCCTATGACATCACATCATGTGACATGTCATGTGACTGCGATGTCACATGCCTCTTCATTGTCACTAAAAGAAAAAAAAAGAAATTCAAAAGAACAGAAATATAAAATCAAGAAAAATAAATAAAAGAAAAAGAAAAATGTTAGTGTTCAAAGCATTCCATAATAATAACCTCTTTTCTGCTTGACCCCTATTACTAGTGTTCAATAGTAACACACTACTATCAGTATTCAACTCTTTTTTGAACTTGATCAAGTTAGCTGAAGTTACAACTATGTAGCATATAGATAGCATAGTACATAAACTGAAGCCAAGATTATTTTGACAAGTTTACATCACCAAGCTTCTTATATAGTATTTCCATACTCTGTATATCTCTGAGCCAACCATGTGGGCTTTCACCTCCTCATGTGAATTATGTCTAACATTATCTGTCTTTCCCATCTTCATCTCTAGTATATGTTTCAAAATCAAATCTTGACAAATACAATGCCTATTTTGCTTATCAACAATTCAACTTCTATACCTTTATAAAATATTCTAGATTTTTATAATTAGTCTAGACCTCAAACTTATACTTAGCATCTTTTAATAAATGTTTCTAATTTTCTAGTTCTCTGATTACCACCAGCATCTTCTTATCATGAATTTCATAGTTTTTTTAGTCCTATTGGAAGACTTTGACAAGTATACCACTAGTCTCTACTTTCCATCTTTATATTCTATTAACAAAACTCCTTCTGATATATAATCTAATACATTAACTTTAATCATTATTTTTTGTCTGAGTCCAGTGCAATTAACACCAGTTCTTTCATAAATCTTTTCTTTAACTCTCTAAATGCTCTTTTCTACCTATCTGTTCAATCTCACTTCTGTTTTTTTACTAGATTATGTAATAGTAAAGCTTTAGATGCCAAATCTTTAATCAACTATCTGTAATAATTAACTAGTCCCAAAAACTTCTATATGTCCTTGACCCTCTTAGAAGTTAGCTAATCCAACACTGCCTTCACTTTTTCTTTTTTTATCTTAGTTCTATCCAGTCCAATTATCACTCCTAAGAATTCCACTTTCCTATTCTTCTACTTGTATTTTTCTAGTTTGATGTATAAATCATTTAGGTCCTAGAGTTTGAACAAAAAACAACTCTTGTATTGAGTAATATAAGAAAACTTAATAGAGTTCTTATTACAAGCTAGTTTATCTTATATACTACAGACTATAGTCTATATATATACTATAACTAATCTACTCTAAAGTTCATGTACTTTCTATATAAGCTAACATGTTGTTGTTATACTATATGATTTTACCTACTTTAAAATCTTTTACAATCTTCTTTGTATCATGTGATTATATAATATATAACTATAACATATGTGACTATCCTATAACATATATCATGTCTTTATCATGCTTTATGACATTTGTGACCATTATATGTGACATCACATTACACTTCTTTATCTAAGTCTAAAATAAAAAAATAAAAAAAGAATCCAAAATAAAATAAAATAAAACTAAGTATCTATTATTTATAATTCTAATAGTTTCCAGTATAAAGTGTTTATCTTATATATACTATTTAATAATCTGTATAAAACTATTACTAATTTACTCTAAAAACTATACATATTATATAAGGTTAGTATACTGTTAAAATATTACTCTTTTAGACTTTTTTACATTCTTTCATATGTTATGTGATGGATATATGTGACACATCATCATAATGTGTGATATTATACTATAATACTAATTCTAAGTTTTAATAAAGAATATAAATTGAAAAATGAAAAATGAGAGAGAATAAAATAAATTCAAGTTAAGTAAACCTACTTATGATAAGACTTTTAAACCTATTGTTTTTCTTAACATACTTGGTAAACTTATTAAAAAGATAATTGCTAGGTAAGTCCAATTTGATACTATCAAGTACTATATTCTTCATTCTAACTAGCCTGGAGATGTAGCTCAACAGTTTACTGATGATATTAGTGTTAGTTTAAGCTAGTTGAGTCAAGAAGCTTAAAACTAGTATAGTATCACAAATAAAATACTTACTGGTTGTGATGCTTGAGCTGAATAATGTTTCAGAGGTTCAGTGTAAGGATATGATGATTAACAGATGATGAAAAGTATCAATAGAAATAATTGATGTTGTTAAGTCTGAGGTCTAGCCTTCAGACACAGAGATATATATACAAAAGAATGATGGTCTGTGTGCAAGCTGTTACCATCACATGATCAAAACTCATACCTGATAGGAGCTGTCATCTGTCATAGCAGCTGTCAGGCTAATTTTAGAAGGTAACTAATTATGTCACTACATTAATATGTTTGTATCTCTACCAATACTTATTGCTTTGAGGTGTATCATATACCATTGGAAACAAATTGATGAGTACTTTCTAACACAAGTTCAATTGTGTGAATCTGTTTAGCATTTCTTGAGATATTAGCAGACAAAGCTTTTATAGCTATTGATAGCCTGATATCTCAGTCATTTGTTGTCACTTTTGTGCATTCCACACATATATGGATAGCCCTTATTTGGGGCTTTCCAGTGCAACTTAGTTTGTGAAAATTGGTCTACTAGTTGTGAAGATAGAAGCTAAATGAAGTTTGTGACAGTATAGTAACATTTGATATTGCACAATTTTTTTCTTTCTTGAATTACAATATACTTATATCAGTTCTTAAACACTTTGGCTTTGCAAACTGCATAGTCAACTTCTTTTCTAACTGTTTTGTAAGTAGATCAACTATTAGGAGCAGTTCACACTCATCAAATGAATCTATGAATATAGTATAAAAGACAGATCAATTTCTGGACTTAGTAGAAAATAGGCATGGAAGTGATTTGAAAGTAGAGTGCTATATCAATAATAACTTTAGCTTTAACTATAAGGTATTATACTTAGTCTAACTTTGTTACATGGTTGTAATTTAGGAAGAGGGATAAGTTTGGCATTTAATCCAAGTTAATTATCAGACTAAGAAATTGTATATGATTATCACAAGATAAAATACTCACTTATTTGTAATATCTAAACCTTGGATACACTTTCAGAGGTTTAGAAGAAATTAAGAAGTTTAATAATAGTGACAATAATAATGAAGATCAATACAGATGTCAATGATAATAAGGGATAATAATTAATGATTGATGTTATTAAGTCTGAGATTTAATCCTCAAACATAAAAGTATTTATACAAAATAGTAATGGTCTGTATACAAGCTGTTTCCATTATATAATTAAAACTCATATCTGATAGGGCTGTCATCTGGCATAGTAGATATCAGGCTAACTTTAAAAGATAACTAATTATATCACTACATTGATATACTTGTATCTCTATAAATATTTTTTAAAATCAACAATCTATTATACAGAACATGATGGTAGACTATAATAGCTACATAGTGTAACTACTTAAATAAAGACAAAATAGAAAAATGAAAGAGAACTAAATATAGAAAACATAGTATTATATTAGATAAAAGGTTATATAAAATATATAGCTAGATCTATGTAAAGTCTTTTTGAAAGCAAAATGCATCTGGATTAAAGTTAAGAAAAGTCAGAATATCTTTGAGAAATTCTTGCTTTAGGTTTTATAACTTCTTATATTGTTTGCAGTTATATAGAATATATATACTCTTGTTTCAATAGGAGAATTACTATATAGGCATATAACTAATGTATTAGGAAAAAAACTTTGTCTATATTCACCAATAAGAGTATAGTTGGTGATCAATCTAGTAATGTATGCATACAACAAGTTAGAGAAGCCAAAATATTTCAGCTAGGCTCTATCTTTTGAATAAGCAAGATAAATAGGATTACTATTGTCATTGTGTAGATCAAGGAAATTTCTTCCCTTGTAATCAGATGCTTGAAAGTACATCTGCTACTTTTTAACAATAAAATCACATTCTTCTTTTCTACTAAAGTTCCATAATATTTTGCTAGGCAGATCAAAATTGATTTTATAGAATTTTGATTACTTGTTAACTAGTAGATATGGGGGCTATTTATTATTGTTAGGATGATCCCAAAATGAAATTGTATTATGCTGTGGCAACCACTAGACTAGTGTCCAATAGCAGCACTAACAAGTAAATCTTAAGAGTGGATATCTAGTGGGGAACATGAGTTGTGTAATTCACAAGAGAACTTGATAGGAAGCCACAACAGTATTCTACCAACTATTTATATGACTATTCCTGGTCCGTGCTATAACTATGCATCTGCTGTGCATCCTATCCTAATGTCCATACCCTATCCTCATATCCATTACTAATCTTCCTTATGTTCTATTACTCATTCACTATATGTCTACCTTAAGGCCAGTATACTGTATACATGTGCTCTGATGTCATACTCTAAACCCTACTCTTCATCTCCATTGTCCATGCATACACCATGTGTATATCATAAGGAAACCATGCTGTTAACATGTTCCTTGACATTACTCTATTTCTAGACTCTTCTCAATCCTTCTAGACTATAGTGTTACAACTCAGAAAACCCCCTAGTATGGTGGAAGGTAAAATGTTATGAGTGTGGACATGTTATGAGTGTGGACATTTGGGACATAGGAAGAGAGATCATGAAGAGATGAAAAAGATGAAGAAAGAAAAGATAGAGAGAGACAAAACAAAGAAAGATAAGATAGAAAAAAAAGAGATAGCAAGAGAGGAGAAGAAGATAGAAGAAGAAGAAAAGAAGAAAGATAAAGAAGATAAAAAGGAGATGAAGAAGAGAGATAGGAAGAAGAAAGGAGAGAGTGAGAAGAAGAAAATAGAAAGAAAAGATATAAAAGTAGAGACAGAGAAAAAAATAGTGGAAAAAAGAGATATGGAGATAGCAACAGAGGAAGAGATGGGAATAGAGAAGATAGATGAGAAGAAGAAAAAGATAGAGTTAAGAGAGAGAGAAGAGAGAGAAAGAGATATGAGAGATGGAAGTAAAGATCAGAGAGAAGTTTGAAGAAGAGATAGTGAGGAAAGAGAAAGAGTTCAGAGAAAGAGAAGATAGTGTAGAAAAGAGAAATAAAGAGATAGTGGAGAAAGAGAGAAAGATCAGGGAAAGAGAGATAGAGATAGAGGAAAAAGATAAAGAGATAAAGAAGAGAGAAAAGGAGATTTTGATAAAGGAAGAAAAGAAAAGAAAAAGAAAAGAAGAAGAAGACAAGAAAGAGAGAGAGAAAAGAAAAGGCAAGAGTAGAAGAAAAGAAAAGGTTTAAGAAAGAAGAAGATTAGAAGAGATAAAGAAAAAGGAAGAGAGAATGTTAAAAGAAATAGCGAGAGCAGCACAGGAGCAGATGATAATGATGTAGGCTTAGCTAGAGGCCTTGCAGAAGATAGAAGAAGAAAGTAGGAAAGAGGAGATAGTAAAAGAAGAAATAAATGAAGAACTGTGGCAGAGGAAAGAAAAGTATAAGGAAAAGAAGAAGAAAATAGATTGGAGAAAAGGAGTAGAAAAGTTTAAAGAAGATAGAGAAAGAGAAGAAAGAGAAGAACGAGCAAGGAAAGAGAAAGAGGAAGATGATTTATGGATAGAGGAGATAAAGAGGAAAGAAAATGGGATGAAAGGATTTTGAGATACGATGAAAAAGGAAGAGACAAAGAAAGAAGAAGAGATACCAATTGTTGTGGTAGCAATGCCAAAGAAGACAAATGGTAAGAAGAAGAGGTAAGAGAGATAGAGAGAAAGAATACCAAGATGTTTCTCCAGAGGAGAAACCTTGAGAAGGGGATAATGTTATAACTCAAAAGTGTGAACAGACTTCTAGGGTTAGGGTTAGGACATATAGTTAATTATTAGTCTATGGTTAGAGAGAGATATGGGTACATGACTAGGAAGTCACATGACATTACATCATAGGCCTGGAGTAGTCTAGAATAGTCTAGAAAGATTGGAAAGAGTCTAGAAAAGGAGTTAAGGTTAGGAGTGACATCAAAGGATAACAGTTTCTCATGGTGTATACATGGTACACACATGTACAGCAGAGATTAAGGAGTATGACGTCAGGGCACATGCATATAGCATGGTAGTCTTATGGTGGATGAGTAATAGAATATGAGGTAGAAGCATAGACTTTAGGGTAGGAGTAGCACAGTTGTAGCATGGACCAAGAACTAAAGTATATGAGTAGGGATAGATTCTGTAAAGAGTTCTCCATTGAGTTCTCTTATGTTCACCCTATACAAGGTTCTTCTCCCAAACCAATGCTAAGGTTTCTGAGTTGTAACATATAGATCCTTCCAGACTGCTCTAGGCCTTATGACATCATGTCATGTGCCTTCTCTCTCTCATCATAGACTAATAATATAACTATTTATAAATATCTCACTAAAGTTTGTCCACACTTTCTTATCTTATAACACCAAGTGCTTTTGGCTTCTCTCTTCAAAAACAACCTCCTTCTCCTTCTGAGCCTCCATGAGTGCTCAAATGGTCCACTTTTCTGTTTTTGTAAATATTTTTCTTAGTTTTATCTCTCTCAGTTTCTTTTGATTCTGCATTCTCAGTATGATAGGTCTGTTTGTGGACTTAGTCACATAATTAGTAGGTTGGTTATGAGTAACCTTTATCTAGATTTCTCCTTGATTTCTATTGGCTCTGATAGGGTCTTTCAACACCTATGAGAAAGGTTTCTGTCTCCCAAGGAAAAATTGTAGGCTACTTGTTGTAGATAGTCTGCCACAGACTGCAATCAAGCATCATGTAATAAATTGTTGACCTTTCATGCTACAAAAACTGAGCTATATTATTCTAGCTGCAAGAATACCTGTTTCAAATGTCATGAGTGTGAATAAGTGGAATGTTTGATCCTCTATGAAAAAGTCATACTATGAATTGAACTCTTACTCAGGTGTTCCAGTAAGCTGGATATTATAGCTTGCTTGACAGTGTCCGTGGTGTAAAATTAAGTCGCCATACAATGACAAACAAGATACTGACAACTCACTCGCTCATCTATATCCGTATCTTGTCAACAGCCATCCTCTTTCCACAACTATGGCACTATCAGTGCCAGAAGAGGGAAAATTACTTAGTGAGGCTCTCAATACTGTGAAGATTCAGGTTCAACTGATGAAACGAAATCTGGTACGGGCTCATCCTCTTCAGACACACTCCTTAACTGTGTCTCAAGCCTTTTCGACAGGAATTGGATCAGTTGATGGATGCCCTCAAAAGTGCCAGTCTTATGCTCGCCGAACTCAGGACCTCTTCGCTTTCGCCAAAGCAGTATTATGAACTGTGTACGTCAGGACCTCGACTTCATATCCTGGCTTGCATGCTTATTAATATGCGTACATGCAGACATAGCCGTCTTCGATGCACTGCGGCATCTGTCGAATTATCTCTATGATGCACATACCCAAGGTCGTCATTACCTCGCAGACCTCTACGAACTTGTACAATATGCTGGGAACATCATCCCCCGTCTTTACCTGATGGCCACGGTCGGCTCTGTCTATATGTCAATACCCGACGCACCTGTGAAGGAAATCATGAAGGATATGATGGAGATGTCGCGAGGTGTCCTTCATCCAATTCGAGGTCTCTTCTTGCGTCATTACTTGAGTGGACAAACAAGAGACAACTTACCAGCTGCATCAGCGACTAGGTCAGTTTATCATATGTCGAATGGTAACCTTCTCACGGATATTGTGATTTTGTAGTCCTGCTGGTGGCCTCCAGGATTCTATATCTTTTGTCCTTACCAATTTTATTGAAATGAACAAGCTTTGGGTACGCTTGCAGCACCAGGGCCACTCCCGCGATCATGAAAAACGCGAGATAGAACGTCGTGAGCTTCGTATCCTCGTTGGGACAAACCTAGTACGACTCAGTCAGCTTGATGGCGTTGACCTCGATCTATACCAGAGAATCATCCTTCCAAGCATCCTTGAGCAAGTAGTCATCTGCAAGGATACAATCGCACAGGAGTATCTAATGGAAGTTGTTATTCAAGTATGTTATTCCATCAACTTCACTGGACGATTGATTCATCCACTCTAAGGTTTTCACCCCGGAGTTCCACCTTCATACCCTCCGACCTTTTCTTTCAGCAACCGCCCAACTTCATCCCAGGGTTAACATCAAACAAATTGTTATTTCGCTGATTGATCGGCTCTCAGCTTACGCTGCGAGAGAGGCAGAGAACGAAGACCCAGAAGTGACCAAGAAGCAGGAGGAAGCAGCCGCCAAGCGCCTTGCAGAAAAGGTCAAGTCTCAGAAAGCGAGGGCAAAACAGAACGGCAGCTATCACGTATCCTCGCTGGAGTCAGAACTGAGCAATGCCTGGGCTTCCCCTGTATCTCCAATTGCTACAATCGTTGAACCTTCTGGACCAGAGAAACTTTGCGAGTCTGAGTCAACGTCAGTTTCTTCAGATCCTAAGGGAAAAGAGAAAGAGGGGCCTACTCGCAAATTTAGAGGCATCCCAGAAAATGTGCAGTTGTTTGAGGTGTTCTGGGTACAGGTGATTCAGCTTATTAAGGTGTGTTTTCCACATTGACTGTACTGTTCTGCTTTCCTATTCGGCATAAGGCTCGACCAGATCTATCAATTCAAGATATTACTGCTCTCCTCGTTTCTTTAACCAATCTCTCTGTCACTTGCTATCCGGACCGGTTGGAGTATGTGGATCAGATCTTGGGTTTCGCAGCCGATAAAATCGGAGAATACTCAGAAAAGTGAGCCGAGTTGTTCTCTGTATTCCTATGATTGCTCACTCTCTTTCCAGCACAGATCTTCACGCCCCGCAGACAGCTTCAAATCTGTTGACATTACTGGTTGCTCCAATCAACTCATATCAGTCTGTCTTGACTCTGCTTGCAATTCCCAATTATGTGCCGCTTTTGACACGGCAATTATTCTCAGCTCGTCGGTCAATAGCACATTCAATCATCTCATCGGTTCTCAAGAACGAAACAATAATCGAGACCCCTGAGGATGCGGATGGAACATTGGAGCTGTTGCGTGTTCTGATTGAGGATCAATCCGATTCTTCTACCAATCAAATTACACTCAGTGATCAACAGTTTCCTCGCGAGATGCGGAGACAAGGGCCCTATTTCGTTGAGCGTGGCGAAATAGCAGAGGAACAGGGTTGGATAGCGCGGATAGTACACCTTTTCAGAGCTGAGTCCCTTGACGTTCAATATAAAGTACGCCGACTCCCGCCCACGTCCTTGTGTAGCGTGCTGATGGCCTAGAAAGCTTCTCCAAACCGCACAACGGCACCTTGAAACTGGAGGTGAACGGATGCAGTTCACGTTCCCGGCTCTGATCACTTCAGCGATTAAACTTTGTCGATGCCACAAGAATCGGGATGTCGAGGCACGTCTTGGTTTGATTGTTCTCGCATTTTTTTGATTCTGTCTTGTAGGAGAGCGAACGGCAAACCAAAATTACGATGATTCTGAAATTCATCCGGCAGCTCATATCGACACTAGTGGCGCAAGTAGAAGCACCAGGAATAGCTCTCCGTCTATTCCTTTTAGCGGCCCAGATTTCGGACGAGTGTGGTTTTGAAGATTTGACATATGACTTCTACGTACAAGCCTTCACTGTCTACGAGGACAGCATTTCGGAGTCTCGGGCTCAGTTGCAAGCTATCACTCTCGTCATCGGCACCTTGTCCGGTGCCAAGGTCTTTGGCATCGACAACTACGATACCCTCATTACCAAGGCAGCTCTGCATGGTGCAAAACTTCTGAAGAAGTGTCATCAGGCTATCGCAGTTGGATTGGCTAGTCATTTGTGGTGGCAGGAACCATCACTTACAGAGATCAAATTACCTGAAAGGGAGAGGGAGAAATTCATCAGGCACCCATCCAAGGAAGATGAGGAGGAAGATGAGGAGGATGTCAAATCTGTTGGTATCTTCACTTTATCGTCGTTCCATTCTAATAAATTGTGCGCAGTATCCCCATCAGGATAGTAAGCGTGTCCTAGAATGCCTTCAGAAATCCCTTCGGATAGCGAATTCGGCCATTGAAGAAATTGTGACTGTTCAATTATACTGCGATACTCTTGATCAATACCTCTACTATCTTGATCATGGCGCGTCTGCCGTCAGTCTGTCCTCAGACGTAAACTTGAAGTAATGCTTATCCTTGTCCATCAGGTCGCACCCAAATTCGTCAATAGCCTAGTAGAGCTCATTACATCAAGCATTGATAATATTTCCTCTTCCGACGTTCATCCATCTCAACGTGCCCCTCCTAGTCTCATTGAAGGTACAACAACACCTGAAATGATTAAGAGACATTTCAGAAGCATACTCATTCATATCCAGCGACGAAAATATGCTGCTGCAGATGGTGTTAATCCTGACATTGGCTCGAAATATGACGAGGTTAATGTCGTCAGTGCTTGCCTGAAGATGGGCATTGGGGGATAGAACATCCACCATTTTGCCCCCCCTTTCGATGTATTGCCATTATTACGTCCCAGATGTTTCAAGCTGTCATTATTTTATCGCTTATGAACATTTGCGTCACGACTCTCAAATAATTTATGGTTATGTTAGACATTCATCCATACAAATTTGGGGGAGAGATGGCATAGTGGAAGAGCCCCCCGTTCATGTATATTATGCCTACCTCAAACCTACTTTGAGGTTATGGGTTCAATTCCTTAGTAGTTCTTTGTGTTGGGTAACTGTATAAAAAGGTTAGGGTATTTGATACTTCATACATAATTTCTCCTATAGGTATGGACTGCCATCATGCTTTGTATAATAAATTGTTGACTTGAAAAAATCCATACAAGTTTGATGAAAAAATTATCCAGCATGTTATAAATATCCTAATCACTCCAATAAGATATGTATTTTATTTTCCCTAAAAACCCTGAGGTTCAATAAACATTCTGTTCTGCTCATTCATCCTTATGACTGTGATTAGCACAGCATGATGCAAAGCACTTATTAACTACACATTTTATTCTGTTCTGTTCTTAAATGGCCTAGCCACTAAGACAAGACTCTTCTTAAGTCTGTTATTAGCTTTCTAGTGTAATGAAACTCTATTCTGGTATTTGCTAAGGTTTGAGGAGTCATCTCTGAGCTAACCAGCCTTGCTCTTTCTAATATGAGGTATTCATGAACAGTAATCTGCAATAGCTAAGCCTCTTCAAGCTACAATTAGTGCTTTTTAGGCATCATCTTTAATGACAAACCTTGAATAACAAGGTTTGTATTATGAACTGACTTCTATTTTCTTTTATTATTTATTTCCCTTTTTATTTCCTTATTTATTATACTTAAGAACTTATATGAAGAGTCACATGATATAGAAGACAGTAGAATGTTCTAGTAGAATTATATCATAGACTTTGAACTAGGTATAATAATAGTATATGCAGACTAAGTGTAAATTGTATAAGTAGTAAACAAAATTCAACAAAACTCTATCAAGTTCTCTTTTTACTCCCATATTGCAAAACATTATGCTTACTAAGCATTTGTACTGTGATCAGTAGTACAACTAATCAGGTAGTTGATGTAAAATTTTCAGATAAGTTGAATCAATACTATTATTGTTAGAGTTATGTTAGACTTGGTCTATTTTATTTTATTTTTGATTTATTTTCTATTTCAAGATCTAGGGTTAGGGTTTAATGTGACATAATATGATGCTGTCACAGTCACACAGTCACATGTCACAATGGAAAACAGTAGAAAATTCTAGAAGGAATGACATTATATAGCATATTATACATATATTGATCTTAAGGTAGATATATGGTCATTTAGGGTAAGCTAGTTGTAGTGTAGCATGAACCATCAGTCTAGAGTATATAAGATAGACAATCCTGTACAGAGTTCTTTATCAAGTTCTCCTGTATAAATCCTATACAAGGTTTTTTTTTTGATTTGCTTTAAGATCTTAAGTTCATCTTATTCTCTATTGTCAATTGTACTCCTAAGCTTACCACAAAACTTACTATTGGTAAGTGGTTGTTAGTTGTCCACACTACACCATGCTGCTATACATTCTGTTCTTTTAACAGGTTTCAGGCTCCAATTGCCTTAACCTCTAGTTAGCACTTTTTGAGGCTACTTTTTATCAATGAGAAGAGCTTGACTAACTTTAGTTGCTTCTAGGCCTATTATCAATTGAGCTGATCTCATATTACTCCATACTTACAGGATTCTCTTGCATCTTATATGTACTAATAGCTCATTACTGGTCAGATTGGATATTTGTACTCTAACTAACTACATTTGCTTTTTAATTCATGCTGATTATCTTCATTGGTAATAATGACCAACTTTGTTACTACTCTCTCCAAGCTCACTAGTTCTGCTAGCTATCTTTTTTGGAAAATATATATATTAAATCAACTCTCACTCTCATCACCTACTCTTATACTATCTTTACTGTTGAAGATATGTTAAATACTTCAGCACTTTTTCAGACTACTGATGTGGATGAGATAGCTAGAACTTCCTAAGCTCCTAAGCTTTGGCTGTTTTTAATTCCATCTTACTAGATTATCTATTAATGTATAACCAGCCTAATGTTAAGGCTTTTTGGATTTACTTACAAACTCTTATAGGAACTTCCAGTCTAGCATCAGTCTTTACCAAATACTAAAGGATAATTATATTCCAAATCTCCAGTGATCAGTATCCTGCTTTTCAGATTGCTAAGCTTTATTTTCTTTATATAAGACTCTGTGGAAACAATTGCAATATATTTTCTGTTCTGAGAATAATAAATTTCTTGTATATAATCTCTCATTTATGAAATTCTATTTCTACTTCTCTTCTTTCTTCTTATATATCTACTTTCAATCTTAGGATGTTATAGAACACTTGAATACTAAAAATTTTTATTTTTCTTTTATTTTATTTTTCTGATTTTATATTGATTTTCTTTTTCTTTTGGATGATGAAGAGGCACATGACATCATAGTCACATGACATGTCACATGATATGTCATCATAGGCCTAGAACATAGTAGAAGAATCTGGAAGATAATGTTAGGGCACATGTATATAATATAGTAGCCTTGAGGAAGAAATGAGGTGAACATAAGGTTATAATATAGACATAAGAGCAGAACTAACTATTAGTAGTATGGACCAAGCATGTTTTGTATATATAGAACTCTAATTTAGCAGAGACTCCTTGTCAAATTCTCTTGTAAACTTCCCACATTATATCCACTTTGAGATTTACTTGCTTGTGCTATCATTTGTCATTGTGATAAGTGGTTGCCACAATATAGGATGTTATACATTCTGCCATTCAGGCAGAATTCTCTAGATAAACTAATACTGTGAATACTGTCTATTACTCTAGCATTCCATATAGAGACAAAATACCTTATGTTAGAGTAATTCACACTTATTAGGAGTATCTATGAATATAGTACAGAAAACAGAATAGATAATATAACTTAGTGAGTATATAAGCAGAAGTGAACTTGAAAATAGTACTACATGAATAAACAACCTTAGCTTTAATAGAAAGTATTACACCTAAATTAACTTTGTTGTATGGTCATATTTTAAAAGGAAATAGTTTATATGAGAATTTAGAATGAGTGTAGCACTTAATCCAAGTTAATTATCAAACTAAAGAACTATACATAGTGGCTATTGTTCTTATATAGAAAGTGTCTTTTCTAATAATAAAACTACTGCACATATTCTGAGTTGTTAAATACTATGAATATTATTGTTTGGAACTTTATAAAATTGATATAAAATAGAGAGGCTTTTATTCTTTGTCAAGAGTGTAATGTTAGGATAAACAGTTCTTGCTTCAAATAAATATTCATAATTAGTTTGCAGAAAAAGATTAAATCAAGTATAGAAACTTATCCAGAAACAGATATGAATATTTGTGAGGTTGGACAGGATATTTAGATTACAGATCAAGCTTGAAGGCTTATTCACAAATAAATGATGTGATCTTAAATGACAATCTTGGTCTTAACTTATATATTGTGCCTACTGTTTATTATATGGCTATAATTTTGGATAGCAAGATATTAGAAAGAAGTAAGAGAATATGTTAGGAGATTCTTAATCAGGTCTTAGTCAGAGAAGTGATAGTTCTTAGTTGATTTCCAGACTAAAGACTATAGAGTATTTACTTGGTCTTAAATACTAAGTCTGTAGTCAGAACTATAGTTAGTAAAATAATAGTATATAGAATAATTTAGAAAACATTATAGAGACAATTTTCAAGATATAGAACAACAAAGAGTCTAGGTGATATGTTATCATGAAATAAAACACAAGAAACTGATCTGTATACAAACAATTACAAATGTAAAAGTACATTTAGATATAGTTAGAATCCTAACTAGAAGTTAGGAAATAGATGTTTTAGATGCCTTAAAAGTTAGTCTATAATATTCTTGGATTAATAGGTGATTAAAATGGAGTGTGATCTATACTAGTGTTGTGGTAACCACTGGTTAAGACAACCAATAGATTACTAAGTATGTTATAAGATAATAAAGTGAGGCCAGACTTTGATAAGATATAGATAGAATAGATATAGACAGTAGTATTATTATTAGTCTATAACGAGAGAGAGAAGGCACATGATATGATATCATAAGGCACAGAGCAGTCTAGAGTGGTCTAGAAGAATCAAGAAGAGTCTAGAGATAGAGTAATATCAAGGGACATAGTTTCTCATGGTATACATATAGATGACAGAGATTAAGAATAGGGTTTAGAGTATAATGTCAGAGCACATGTATATAGCATGCTGGTCTTGAGGTAGACATATGGTAGATGAGTAATAGGACATGAGGTAGATTACTAATGGATATGAGAACAGGATATGGACATTGTGGTAGGATGTACAGTGAAAGTGTAGTCGTAGCATGGACTATAGATACTTTATATAAATAGTCGGTAGAATACTATTGTAGTTCCCTGTTGAGTTCTCTTATGAATTACACAACTCATGTTCCCCACTAGATATCCACCTTGAGATTTACTTATAGTGCTGCTATTGGACATTGGTTTAGTGGTTGTTACAACAAAGTAAACTTATAGACTAAGTATTTCCTAGATATCATAAGAGAACTTGATAAGAAGTCTTCACTGTATTTCTACACTATTTATATGATACATAGATAGTCTGTGCTAGTGATAAATACCCTACCTTAAAGTCCATATATTATCCATAAGTACACAATGTATATATTATGAAATAAATATGCTATTGATATGTATTTTGATATCATCCTTTCAGTTTCTTCTCTTAGATTTTAGGCTTATGATATTATGTCATGTGACACATCATGTGACCACAATCACATGTCTCTTTATTGTTCAAGAAATAAAGGAAAAAAATCAAAATAAAAAATAAGAGTTCAAGCATACAATAACAACTAGAAGAGAGCAAAAGAGTGCAGATGAGATAGTATTATCCAGGATAGATGTCAAATATAGTTAGATAGTATATAATACCTTAGAAAAAAAAGAACTCTCAGCAGTAGCAACAAAAGCAATAATAGTACTTACAAGAGTAGCAACAGTTGCAGAATGAGAGTTTTCTTGAGTAGCAAAAGTGTCACATTCTAATCTGGTCATATCTGTCCTAATCCATAAATAATACCTCCTTTCTTATCTGTATCCTCTAACTTCTTATAATATAGATCACATTCTTCATTTTATCTCAGACATCCTTACTAGACTCTTGTCAGCTCTATGAATCCCTATTTCTGACATCTGAAGATTACTAGAAACTAGAGTAATACTTAGCAGTCTCTACTCTAGGTAACTATTCTAAGCAGTATACTTAGTA
>Ga0157364_1000876_pt1:0-5000 | contig 23403 bp, 18 predicted proteins | sample AttsexASBM2_FD_111476 | JGI IMG/M metagenome (GOLD analysis project Ga0157364, IMG submission 111476) | Fungus gardens microbial communities from leaf cutter ant in Ribeirão Preto, State of São Paulo, Brazil - Atta sexdens ASBM2 | ecosystem: Host-associated > Fungi > Mycelium >...
CCGAAATGTGCACTAAATACTTTTCGAGAGATCTCCTCCAAATCACTCGTATGACTATCGAAATCGTGAGCATCAGCATGTAGGTTCCAGATCCAAGTGGTAGTATCAGGGCCCTTAGCTATTGTTCTTGAGAAATGACCCGGTTTTGCCCATTCCTCAAAAGAAGTTTTTATGGGATCCCTATCTACCAAAATTTTGACTTCTGGTTCCGGCGAACGAATAATCATTGAGTCCTCCTCTTTCCGGACAACACATACAAAGAAACCCGCCAACAGCCAAATAATTAGTGAACCTATGAGAGATGTTTCTAATTAGTTTCTTTTTCTTCTATCTCCCATCTATTTTATTTAGTTATTCACTAGAGCAATTATGATCTGGAAGTCGATCCGGGGCAAGTGTTCGGATCTATTATGACATAGCCATGAGGCGCTCAACGGACCTTTTTTTTAATCTTATAAAACCTTTTTGGGGCTTTCAAAAACCATTTTTTTGTGCATGTATTTCTAGTCTGTTTATTAATATCTCAATTAGAAGTTCCTAGATGGGGTGTCTTCCATTCCAGGGAACATATTAATTATTGCGGTATTCAAAATTTCATGAGCAGCCATTGGTCATTACTAATAAAATATTCCAGTATCTCTATTTATTCATTCGAAAGTTCGTTTTAATAGCAGAAAATAGATATTCGATACTCTATCTGCGTATCCCACAAAATACCAGACAAAATTGAAAATGATCTTAGAAAGGGGATATAATGAAATTCTTTGATTGGTTTTTCTCAGATAAACGATTCGTTTTATTTGACTGATGAGGCCAACAAAAAACAATTAAATTAATTAAAAATTTTTAAATAAAAAATAGTTAAAAAAAAAAAAAAAGAGTGCTCTTAATCGAAACGCCTCGTGATCTTCAACCAATTCTGAGCTTCAATATAATTACCAGGAGTAAGCGCTATAGCTTGTTTCCAATACTCAGCGGCTTGGTCGAACCAAGCCTCCGCAATTTCAGAATCTCCCTGCCGAATGGCCTGTTCTCCCCGGTCGGAATAGGTGAGTCAATTCCTTCCCTTAGAACCGTACTTGAGAGTTTCCTATCTCATACGGCTCAGCATTCAATTCTTGTGGTGTCCTATTTTTTTAATCTACCATATTTAAGTGAATGAGATTTCTCATATATGTATCCCCCCCTTTTTTTCCTCTGGTTAACCAAAAGAAATCAATTCCATGAGTTTCAAACTTAAATTTTGATTACTAATCCGTTTTTTTTAGTTTTATCTTTTCTCCCACTTTCAGAAAAAGCATAGGCATTTCCACTATCGTTAGAATTTTCTGAAAGGTAACTATCTCGCTTTCATAGAGAAATTTATATAGAATCTTTGAAAAAGACTTTTCTTCATAATAAAGAAAAGACTTACTATCTTTGGGATCTGATGCTACACCGCTGCTCAATACCTTAGGGGATCGACTTTATTACATAAGTGAATTCCTAACTTTTTCTTATCTCTATATCATAAAAAAAAAAAAATAAGCAGTTCTTATTGGATCGGCGTAAAACCTCACTAATGGATCTTTACGGTGCTTTCTCTATCAATTGAATTCTTTATCCATAGAATAAAGTATCTAGGCATATTTATTTCTTCATATTTCAACTTCTATGATATGAAGTTCCTTTTTTTTTTGCTACAGCTGATAAAAATCGTTTTTTGGACGATGTATATGTAGAAATCCTTTTTTTTTCTAGTATTTACTAGCGGATTCATTCTTTTCTCTTTGCTTTTTCTTTCTATAGTGGAGATAGTCGCACGTAATGACAGATCACAGCCATATTATTAAAAGCTTGTGGTAAGAACGGGTTTCGTTCGAGTGCCCGAAAATAATATTCCAAAGCTTTTGTATGTTCTCCGTTACTTGTGTGGATAAGACCTATGTTATAGAGTATATAGCTTCGATCATAAGGATCAATTTCTAGTCGCATAGCTTCATAATAATTCTGTAAAGCTTCCGCATAATTTCCTTCGGATTGAGCCGACATCCGTTACGGTCGTCTTCGATTCAAAAAATCTCCGTTCCAGAACCGTACGTGAGATTTTCACCTCATACGGCTCCTCCCTTATGTGCATAATGAGAATAATACATGGAATCAAAAAAAAATTGAAATATTCTCGTTATTAACTGAGTGGGGCTAGTGTTTTTACAAGAAATTTCTAACCAACCCTTCTGCAAAAGATCTTTTCTTACCATCAAAATGTTGATTTGATACTAGATAAAAAAAAAAAAATGGTAACTTCAACAATTTCTTTGTCCCCACGCCCCTTAATTTCCAGGAATTCGTCACTTCAACAGTCTTCGATGGTTCTATGGGTATCCAAAATACGAACGAGATGGATGTTTGTTGGCCCAACCATTCTTCTTAAGTCCGATCTCAATAAGGAAAGGGGATAATTTATAACAAAGTTTTCGTGTTGTTGATTTCTAGGCGTAGTGCTTCTTCCCCTATGCCACCTATTGGTACTAATGGAGTAGGGTTGACCTCCACAATAGATAACTCATACATAGGTGTAACCTTTCGCTCAATACTAGATCGACAATTAAAGCATCTAAGGCTGCATTAATCGGGGATACACGACAGAAGGGATTGTTTCTTTTTTTTGACAAACTTCACCTTCAAAAAGCATAGATTTTTTTATTTCAATAACTTTTTTTCTTTCTATTCCGAATCATGCGTCTTTCTTCTAAGACGGAAAGCAGTAACTAAAATCGAAAAAGATAAGTGAAATCAAAAAAATAATAATCAAATCGCACCATCTCTGTAATAGGTAAATGCCTCTTTTTCTCCTGAAGTTGTCGGAATTAGTCGTAATAAGATATTGGCTACAATCGAAAAGGTCTTATCAATAAAATTTCCATTTATCCTCGATCTAGGCATAGATAGCAATTCATCCTATAATTCTTTTCATTACCTCTCGTGAGAAAGAAAATGATCCCCCCAAAAAAGGAATTACACAGTACGAAATAACATAAAAAAAGACTCATTAAAAAAAAAAAGATTATCTTTATCCACCAGGTTCAAGGGAAATTGATGGGATGAAAAGATTTTATTTATATTAGCGTTTATAATTTAAAATTTAATTAATTATGCGTAACTATCTAAGAATCGAGTATGAATGACTCGCTATTCACTCGGTTGTTGGGGCATAATCATTATGTAGGAGAGATGGCCGAGTGGTTCAAGGCGTAGCATTGGAACTGCTATGTAGGCTTTTGTTTACCGAGGGTTCGAATCCCTCTCTTTCCGTATCTCCAACTAATTTACCAATGTTACTGACCCCAATGTATCAAATAACAACGCATATCCTTATTCTAAAAGTTAGAACTTTCTTTGATATAGATTCGCTATTCCTTATACATACGTAATATACTGGGGATCGCGTACAAGGGATGAAATCTCCCTACTGATCTATGATAAATGAATGGGGGAAAGATCCCCGGATGAGATCCTTATACCTTACCTTGCACCCCTTTTTACTAGGTAAAATTGTCCGAACCCTTCTTATTTTTATTAGGTTTAAGTCTGACGAGAATAATATTCTACGACTAGCAATTCATTTATTTTCAAACCGACCCATTTACTATCGATTATTTGATTGACTACCCCTTTAGATTGGAATGGATGAAGAGTCAAATGTTTTGGCACTTCCTCATGGGAGTAGGAATCAAGATAATTTTGAATCATAGCTCTAGATTTTTGATCATCCCTCGCCGTAATAATATCTCGTGGTTTGCAGCGATAACTTGGTATATCTACCATACGACCATTAACTAAAATATGTCTATGATTAACTAATTGGCGGGCTTGAGGAATAGTCGAAGCCATACCCAATCGGAAAAGGATGTTATCCAAACGCATTTCAAGTAATTGTAGTAAAACCTGACCTGTTGAACCTTTGGCTTTTCCAGCGATACGAACGTATTTAAGTAATTGTCGTTCTGTAAGGCCATAATGAAAACGCAATTTTTGTTTTTCTTCTAAACGAATACGATATTGAGATTTTTTCCCGGAGCGTGATTGGTTTCTAAGATCGCTTCCCGCTCTAGGCCTTTTACTAGTTAGTCCTGGTAAAGCCCCAAGGCGGCGTATTTTTTTGAAACGAGGACCTCGGTAACGTGACATAAAGACTCCTTTTTTTATGAAATTTCATAAACCTAAAATAAAACTGAACTAAATGATAAAAAAAAAGCGAAATTCCGATGAAGTATTCTATTCCAAAGAATAAGGAGATGAATTGGCTCAATCAATATCCGGATCTTTTTTTTTTGTTTTGCTTTTTATTTTTATATATAAAAATAAAAATAGAGAATACAAAAAAGGTCGGGATATTGATTTGTTCTGCAGAAATATATATAACTCCGACCTTTTTTATTCCGAATTGAAATAGGACATAATAGATATAAATCGGTGACCTTTGGAAAACGGGGAAAAAGACTTTTCAATGTTCTTTGATTTCAAAATCAATATCAAGCATGTCAAAAATCAAAATAAATAGAAAAAAGCCGGCTATCGGAATCGAACCGATGACCATCGCATTACAAATGCGATGCTCTAACCTCTGAGCTAAGCGGGCTGAAATAGCATTGTACATGCATAGGAATTTATTAAACTCCTGAGATCTTTTCTATTAATCTTAATTAATATTAACTATTATTAATAATAGCTATGGATTTCTATGAATTGAATATAGAAAAGTCGAATTTCAAATAAATTCAATCAAATAAGTTTAATTATTATAAAGCATAACTATTAATATAGTGATATATACTTATAGAGTGGTATATAATTTTGATCTATTTATAAATTATCTGTTTATCAATAATTAATATCTTAATCTTCATTAGTAAGATTTTCTTTTTCATTGCATTTTTGAATTCAAATAACATTTATTTGACATTTTTTTACTAACTCAAGTCTATTACTTTTCATTTTATCACTAATCTTTTTTTTAT
>Ga0157364_1000876_pt1:10000-23403 | contig 23403 bp, 18 predicted proteins | sample AttsexASBM2_FD_111476 | JGI IMG/M metagenome (GOLD analysis project Ga0157364, IMG submission 111476) | Fungus gardens microbial communities from leaf cutter ant in Ribeirão Preto, State of São Paulo, Brazil - Atta sexdens ASBM2 | ecosystem: Host-associated > Fungi > Mycelium >...
CAAATCAAAAATAAAGTAAGGCGCTGTTAAATTTATGTGACTTCCTATTAGATTCGATTAAAAGGTTGGGTTAGGTTGGAGTCTTTAACCGCTTTCATGTCATAATTTTGACTCCAAAAATGATCTAGCCAGAATTAGATAGGTATACTAAAGAAAAGAAATATTACTAATTCTTTTTCGTTTGATTGTGAACAGTAAAAGAAAAAATTCATTCATTATGGAATATGTATATGAAATTTTCCTATGAAGAAAAAGGGCTTTCTTTATCTGACTGAGATTAGATAAAAAAATACCGATTGGGTTTCGTGCAATGCGCTTTTGTTTTTAGTTTTCTATTACGCTCTGAGCGATCCCCGTGAGGAGACTTGTGGGAATGGTTTTTTCGATAAATCAAGCACCTGGAAGCGACCAGGTACAAACAAGAAAGAATACAATAATGAGGAAATGAAAACTATACTATACAATTTTTGTATTTTTATTCTATTAATATTTATATATTTAGGGTTATACGGACTCGAACCGTAGACCTTCTCGGTAAAACAGATCAAACTGATTATTATCAAAATGATTCGAACTGTTTCAAAGACCCAACATGCCTTTTTTTTTTGCATTGGGCTCTTTCATTAGCTGATAGAAATATCGGCTAGTCTGCCATCTTTTTTTTTGCCAATAAAATAAAGAGATGGCTCCATGTGCTCTGATTCATTATTTTTATTTCGATTCCGGAGCACTACCAAAGTGTTTCAAAGAAGGGTTATCTTGACGTAGGTTTGCTTCTTGCCGAGTCAACGTAAGTTAAATGAAGTCTCTATCGCCTCGCCTGCCTAAAAAAACCAAATATGAAACTTCATACACCTTAAAGTTCATAGGGCGAAAAGAGAATTTTTTGAGGTCCTTAATACTCATTATGTCTAGCATTGAATAGACCGGGTATTCACCTTATCAATATCTCAAATCAAGAAGGGGCTCTATTTGAAGCTTAAACGGGCACCCGAATCGGACCGAGAACCCCTTATCAGATCAGGCTATTGTTCTCTTGTTTTGTTCCCTAAACATTATGGAGTAAGACATCGATTGTTCAATAAGAAAAATTCTTTTGATTACATGATGTGATGAACTCCTCTGAAAAACATTGGCGCACGTGTAAACGAGGTGCTCTACCAGCTGAGCTATAACCCTTGTGTTTGTTATACATATCATATTATGTAGATAATTTCTTGTCAAGATAAATAGTACATGATTCAACATACATCTCTTTGATTGGTATTGCTTAGAAGGAATATTGGATTTATAATCCATCGATGGTATGAGTTCCTTTTGTATCTCTTTGTGATGATAAATGACCTACTTAACTCAGTGGTTAGAGTATTGCTTTCATACGGCGGGAGTCATTGGTTCAAATCCAATAGTAGGTAGAACTTATTAGATACCATGACTCTGGTATCTAATAAGTCTTTCTGACCCCCTTCTTTTATTGATTTTCCATCCTATTCTATATTCAATTCACAATTGAATATTTTTTCATTGCATAAGAATCCATCCGATTCCACTTGCTTTTTTTTGATTGTATTCAATCGGAAGAAAAAAAAGGTGTATAAACAGAACCTCTGTTTATACAGAAGTTCCTTTGATTATTCGTACGCACCCCACCAATTAGTTATGAAATCGGATTGAGAGCTTCGACTCGTGTCCTAGCTCGTCTGAGAGCTAGATTTGCCTCAATTGTTTGTCTCTTTCCTTCAGCTTTCCTTAAGTTAGCTTCCGCTAGTTCAAGAGTTTCCTGAGCTTCTTGTGGATCGATGTCACTACCCTTTTCCGCGTCATTTACTAAAATAGTGATCTCATTATTGCCTATTCTAGCAAAACCGCCCATCAGAGCCATCGTTAACCATTGGTCGTTAAGGCGTATTCTCAATATACCTATATCTACAGCTGTGGCAATGGGCGCGTGATTTGGTAATACGCCAATTTGTCCACTATTAGTAGATAAAACGATTTCTTTCACTTCTGAATCCCAAACAATTCGATTAGGGGTTAGTATACAAAGATTTAAGGTCATTTCTTCAATTTACTCTCCATTTCTAAGTTCGTAGCCTTCGCAGTAGCTTCATCGATGTTACCTACCAAATAAAAGGCTTGCTCAGGAAGACTATCTAATTCTCCAGAAAGGATCAATTTAAACCCTCTAATTGTTTCCGCTAGGCCAACATATTTCCCCGGGGAACCGGTAAAAACTTCTGCTACGAAAAAGGGTTGTGATAAGAAACGCTCAATTTTTCGTGCTCTTGCTACGGTTAAACGATCCTCTTCGGATAATTTATCCAACCCGAGGATAGCTATAATGTCCTGAAGTTCCTTGTAACGTTGTAAAGTTTGCTTAACCCTTTGCGCAGTTTCATAATGTTCCTCACCAACGATTCGAGGTTGGAGCATAGTTGACGTTGAATCTAAAGGATCGACTGCTGGATAGATACCTTTGGCAGCTAATCCTCTTGATAGTACGGTCGTCGCGTCTAAATGGGCAAATGTCGTAGCAGGCGCAGGATCGGTCAAATCGTCTGCAGGTACATAAACTGCTTGAATAGAAGTTATGGATCCCTCTTTGGTAGAAGTAATTCTTTCTTGTAAAGATCCCATTTCGGTACTAAGGGTGGGTTGATAACCCACAGCAGAAGGCATTCTACCCAATAAGGCGGATACTTCAGATCCTGCTTGGACGAAACGGAAGATATTGTCGATAAATAGAAGTACGTCTTGTTCATTAACATCTCGGAAATATTCTGCCATAGTTAGGGCAGTCAAACCAACTCTCATACGAGCTCCGGGAGGTTCATTCATCTGACCGTAGACTAGAGCTACTTTTGATTCTGCAATATTTTGTTCATTAATTACTCCGGATTCCTTCATTTCCATGTAAAGATCATTTCCTTCACGAGTCCGTTCACCGACTCCGCCAAATACGGATACGCCCCCATGAGCTTTAGCAATGTTGTTGATCAATTCCATAATAAGTACTGTTTTACCCACTCCAGCCCCCCCGAATAGTCCTATTTTTCCGCCACGGCGATAAGGGGCTAAAAGATCTACTACTTTAATTCCTGTTTCAAAAATAGATAATTTTGTATCTAACTGTATAAAGGCGGGCGCAGATCTATGAATAGGAGATGTTGTACGAGTATCTACAGGTCCTAAATCATCAATAGGCTCTCCAAGCACGTTGAAAATTCGTCCTAGAGTTGCTCCGCCGACTGGAACACTTAGAGGAGCTCCCGTATCAATCACTTCGATTCCTCTCATTAGACCATCTGTAGCACTCATAGCTACAGCTCTAACTCGATTATTTCCTAATAATTGTTGTACCTCACAGGTTACATTAATTTCTTGACCAAGAGTATCTCGACCTTTAACTACCAGAGCATTATAAATATTAGGCATCTTGCCCGGGGGAAAAGCTACATCCAGTACCGGACCAATGATTTGAGCTATACGTCCCAGGTTTTTTTTTTCAAGTGTGGAAACTCTGGGACCAGAAGTAGTAGGATTGATTCTCATAATAAAAGTGAAATATGTTGAAATCTTTTACGAAAATTTTCGAATCCAAAAAAATGTTCGATAGCAAGTTGATCAGTTAATTCAATAATTAATGGTAATTAACACTCGATTTCGTTGGTACCGTCCAACCGAATCCAATTCCATTTATTTTGTTTACTTATTTAAGTAAATTTTTAAGTTCAATCGACCCATTTTCAAAATATCAAGTGGATGAATAAAAATCTTGAGCTTTGAGAAAGTCGTTCATTTGTCTATCATTATAAACAATAACATAGATATTATCTACGGAATTCGAACCTAAACTCTATTTCCAATTCATTATTTTTATCTCATTGGGCCTTATTTCTTTTTTTAGCGGATTCATTTATGTCCAGCTTTTTCTTTTTTTTTTTCTACCTAATGGATACAAATTTTTACCATTTTCACATCTAGGATTTACATATACAACGTATCTCATCGTCAAGAGTCAATTTCTTATTATTTATATTTAAAATAGTTAAATATTTCGATTCAAAAAAAGTAAGGGATTAGAAACTTCAAAAACAAGAGTTGGGTTGCGCCATATATATGAAAGAGTATACAATAATGATGTATTTGGCGAATCAAATACCATGATCTAATAAAGACCATTATGATTAGTTGATAATATTAGTTAAAAATTTTGTGAAAGATTCCTGTGAAAGCTTTCATTAACTCCGAATTTATGTCGAGTAGACCTTGTTGTTGTGAGAATTCTTAATTCATGAGTTGTAGGGAGGGACTTATGTCACCACAAACAGAGACTAAAGCAAGTGTTGGATTCAAAGCTGGTGTTAAAGATTATAAACTGACTTATTATACTCCTGACTATCAAACCAAAGATACTGATATCTTGGCAGCATTCCGAGTAACTCCTCAACCTGGAGTTCCGCCTGAGGAAGCAGGGGCTGCAGTGGCTGCTGAATCTTCTACTGGAACATGGACAACTGTATGGACCGATGGGCTTACCAGCCTTGACCGTTATAAAGGAAGATGCTACCACATCGAACCTGTTGCTGGAGAAGAAAATCAATATATATGCTATGTAGCTTACCCCTTAGACCTTTTTGAAGAAGGTTCTGTTACTAATATGTTTACTTCCATTGTGGGTAATGTATTTGGGTTCAAAGCCCTACGCGCTCTACGTCTGGAGGATCTGCGAATTCCTACGTCCTATATTAAAACTTTCCAAGGCCCTCCTCACGGGATCCAAGTTGAGAGAGATAAATTGAACAAGTATGGTCGTCCCCTATTGGGATGTACTATTAAACCTAAATTGGGGTTATCCGCTAAGAACTACGGTAGAGCAGTTTATGAATGTCTTCGGGGTGGACTTGATTTTACGAAGGATGATGAGAACGTGAACTCACAACCATTTATGCGTTGGAGAGACCGTTTCTTATTTTGTGCCGAAGCACTTTATAAAGCACAAGCTGAAACTGGTGAAATCAAAGGGCATTACTTGAATGCTACTGCAGGTACATGCGAAGAAATGATGAAAAGGGCTGTATTTGCCAGAGAATTGGGAGCTCCTATCGTAATGCATGACTACTTAACAGGGGGATTCACTGCAAATACTAGCTTGGCTCATTATTGCCGAGATAATGGTCTACTTCTTCATATCCACCGTGCAATGCATGCAGTTATTGATAGACAGAAAAATCATGGTATGCACTTCCGTGTACTAGCTAAAGCCTTACGTATGTCTGGTGGAGATCATATTCACGCTGGTACCGTAGTAGGTAAACTTGAAGGAGAAAGAGAAATTACTTTGGGCTTTGTTGATTTACTACGTGATGATTTTATTGAAAAAGATCGAAGCCGCGGTATTTATTTCACTCAAGATTGGGTCTCTTTACCAGGTGTTATACCCGTGGCTTCTGGAGGTATTCACGTTTGGCATATGCCTGCTCTGACCGAAATCTTTGGAGATGATTCCGTACTACAATTCGGCGGAGGAACTTTAGGACACCCTTGGGGAAATGCACCGGGTGCCGTAGCTAATCGAGTAGCTTTAGAAGCATGTGTACAAGCTCGTAATGAGGGACGTAATCTTGCTCGTGAGGGTAATGAAATTATCCGTGAGGCTAGCAAATGGAGTCCTGAACTAGCTGCTGCTTGTGAAGTATGGAAGGAGATCAAATTTGAATTCGAAGCAATGGATACTTTGTAATCCAGTAATTCCCGTTTGTTCTCTTAATTGAATTGTAATTCAACTAAACTCGGCCCAATCTTTTACTAAAAGGATTGAGCCGAATCCAAAGATTATATTGATTATATCTATTTCTTATATTGATTATATCTATTTCAAATACATACATATTTATCTAGATATACAAGATTAAAAATAACTAAACAACGAAAATGCTTCTATTGTTTGTTGGCTTGGATCCACAATAAATTCCATGGATCTTTAGGATTGGTGTATTCTTTTATTTTATATCCCTTAGTTTCGGATCATGAATTGAGTCAAGTATCACAACCTCTTCAACCCATCCTGTATATTGTCCTTTTTATTCCGTGTTCTATGTATATGGAATAGAAATTTATTCTATTAGTAATAGACGAGATTTTACGAAAAAAGTTATTCATAAGAGGGAATAAATGTTTCTTTTTTTTCGATGCGAATTTGACACAAGATGACGGACATCTTCATATGTCATATTCCGATATAGTTATAATGAAGTAATATTCCGGATTTTCAAAAAATTTTACAAAAGAGAATCAACTCCAATCATTTTTTTTTTTCAATACTCATTCTTTTCTTTATTTTATTAGTTAATAATTCTTTATTTTATTAGTTAATAATCCTAACTATTGGCTTATTCTGATAGCAAATAAAATATTCAATGATTTTTCATCGAATGACTATTCATCTTTGTATTTTCATGTATAAAAAAAATAGGGGCAAGAAAGCTCTATGAAAAAATGTTGGTTCAATTCGATGTTGTCTAAGGATAAATTAGAATACAGGTGTGGGCTAAGTAAATCAATCGATAGGCTTGGTCCTATTGAAAATACCAGTGTAAGTGAAGATCCGGTTCGAAACGATACGGATAAAAAAATTCATAGTTCTAGTTACAGTAATGTTGATTATTTCGTGGGCATCCGGGACATTCGTAATTTTATCTCTGACGACACTTTTTTAGTTAGAGATAGTAATAGGGATATTTATTCCCTATATTTTGATACTGAAAAGCAAATTTTTGAGATTGACAATGATCCTTCTTTACCGAGTGAATTAGAAAGTTCTTTTTTTAGTTATCGGAAGAATGGATCGAAGAATGACGATTCCCACTATGATCTTTCCCTGTATGAGACTAAATACAGTTGGAATAATCACATTAATACTTGCATTGACTCTTATTTTCGTTCTCAAATCTCTATTGAGAGTTCCATTTTAAGTGGTAGTGACAATTCCAGTGACCGTTACATTTCTAGTTACATTTGTAGTGAAAGTGGAAAGAGTAATGGAAGGGGGAGCTCCAGTATAAGAACTAACAGCAATGCTATTGATTCCACGATAAGAGAAAATTCTACTGATTCTGATTTAACTCAAAAATATAGGCATTTGTGGGTTCAATGCGAAAATTGTTATGGATTAAATTATAAGAAATTTTTTAAGTCAAAAATGAATATTTGTGAACAATGTGGATATCATTTGAAAATGAGTAGTTCAGATCGAATCGAACTTTCGATTGATTCAGGTACTTGGGATCCTATGGATGAAGACATGGTTTCTCTGGATCCTATTGGATTTCATTCGGAGGACGAACCTTATAAAGATCGTATTGATTCTTATCAAATAAAGACAGGATTAACCGAGGCTGTTCAAACAGGCACCGGTCGCCTAAATGGTATTCCCGTAGCTATTGGCGTTATGGATTTTCAGTTTATGGGGGGTAGCATGGGATCCGTAGTAGGCGAGAAAATCACGCGTTTGATTGAGTATGCTACCAATAAATTTTTACCTCTTATTATAGTGTGTGCTTCCGGAGGAGCACGTATGCAAGAAGGAAGTTTGAGCTTGATGCAAATGGCGAAAATTTCTGCTGCTTTATATGATTATCAAGCAAATAAAAAGTTATTCTATATATCAATCCTTACATCTCCTACTACTGGTGGGGTGACGGCTAGTTTTGGGATGTTGGGGGATATCATTATTTCCGAACCTAATGCATACATTGCATTTGCTGGGAAAAGAGTAATTGAACAAACATTGAATAAGACAGTACCGGAAGGTTCACAAGCGGCTGAATATTTATTCCATAAGGGCTTATTCGATCCAATCGTACCACGTAATCCTTTAAAGGGTGTTCTGAGTGAGTTATTTAAACTTCACGCTTTTTTTCCTTTGAATTCAAATTCAATTAAGTAGGTCCTTAAGTTAAATTAGTTAATTTAGTTAAATTAGTTGATTTGTAGCGAAAAATAGTTAGTTTGTCCGAATCAAAATCAACATTCTTCGAATGTATTTTTTTTTTTCTTTCGTGACATAAGATTGAATTTGAAATTGTATAAAGAATCATACGGATAATTCTTTTTTTTTTTTTATACCGATATTCCCGATTACTATTCAGTAAACCTCTATTAACAAGAAAAGAAAATTCTTCCTTTTGATAAATTCAAATTAGGCAAAGGAAAATAAACTGAATTTCATCCTTCTTGCTGGGTTGCCTATGTATATATAATTCAAATATAGAAAATTCAAATAGAGATATAGAGTATCTTTCTACTCTATCTCCCAAAAATCCCTTTAATTCGAACGAATCTTTCAGGAATTTTGACTAAATTCTTTAGTAATTAAAAATTCTAATTAAATTCAATTTAAAAGACAAGAATGAATTATCATACATATATTTATATCTTTCGTGTAGAAAGACGAATAAGTCACATTTATTAAATTATACATTCCTTGCACTGAGTATATTATATATACTCACTTAGATATACTTAGTATAATTATATACGAATTCTAATGTTATCTTTATAACAGGTACAAATATTAAATCGAGGTACCCATTCTATGACAACTCTCAACGACTTAAACTTACCCTCTATTTTTGTGCCTTTGGTGGGCCTAGTATTTCCGGCAATTGCAATGGCTTCTTTATCTCTTCATGTTCAAAAAAACAAGATTTTTTAGGGTCCAAATCTCATCTATTTTTTTCAACACTTAGATAATATCTATTTAATAAAATAGGGTATAACGTGCAGCTTCCCCTGAACATAAAATAAATAAAGGAGCTCTTATGTATGCGTAAATAGATGAGTAAATGACTTATAGCTAATTTCAAATAGATCGGAATCCGGGCGAATGTCTTAAATGTGAAGTCAACGTATCTATATGTATGTAGATATCTATAGGAGATCATAAAAGGGGGAGTCTATTATTTTGGACCTAACCAATTAGATGAATTACTCCTAAAGGGTTACATCAGAACAGAATAGCGCTAGTTGATGAGAGTTACTTCGGAAATAAAAAAAAGTAAATTTGGATTTTTTCTCAATTCCAATAAAATGCAACCGGATCGAGTATGAGTTGGCGATCAGAACATATATGGATAGAACTTATAGTGGGGTCTCGAAAAATAAGTAATTTCTGCTGGGCCTTTATTCTTTTTTTAGGTTCATTAGGATTCGTATTGGTTGGAGCTTCAAGTTATCTCGGTAAGAATTTGATATCTTTAGTTCCGTCTCAGCAAATAATTTTTTTTCCACAAGGGATCGTGATGTCTTTCTACGGGATCGCAGGTCTCTTTATTAGTTCCTATTTGTGGTGCACAATTTCGTGGAATGTAGGTAGTGGCTATGATCGGTTCGATAGAAAAGAAGGAATAGTCTGTATTTTTCGTTGGGGATTTCCTGGAAAAAATCGTCGCATCTTCCTACGATTCCGTATGAAAGATATTCAGTCTATCAGAATAGAAGTTAAAGAGGGTATTTATGCTCGTCGTGTCCTTTATATGGAAATCAAAGGACAGGGGGCCATTCCTTTGACGCGTACTGATGAGAATTTGACTCCGCGAGAAATTGAGCAAAAAGCTTCTGAATTAGCCTATTTCTTGCGCGTGCCAATTGAAGTATTTTGAAATGAACTGAAGAATAACTTCTTTATCCGCGGCAAGGAAAAAATTCAAGAACTCAAAAGTTTTTAGTTTTTTTTAGAACGTTCATTCAAACCAAAATAGACGTATACAGAACATCCATAAAACGAAACTTTTTTGTCCATGTCCACAAAAAGTTTTTTTTTTATGTATATGGAAATACATCCAACTCAATTCAGTAAAAAACAAGTAACAAACCAAAAGAATAGATTCATCTCGTATAGCAAAAGATTTTGGAATAAAGAATTTCTCTTTTTTTTTTCAATTTTTATTTTCAATATGAATTGACACGTTAGATACAGATGGATAATGTCCTGTAAATTATCTCTCCTTTCTTTTTTTTTTTATCCTTTCTTTTGTGTTTATTAATGATCAAAGAATTGGATCTCTTCTAAGGATAACTTTTCTGTCTTTTTTTGCCGCTCATTTTTGACACAATATTCTTCATAAATAGAAATCTCTCTCCATTTTTTTCCTGGACTATGACTGTGAGTGTAGCCGGTGAAATTTTTTTGAAACCTTTCTTTGATAGACAGGAAAAGGGAAGTTCCTTTGGTTTGAAATTTGAATAATTAATATTCATTACTTGAATTGAAGTGATTCTTTCAGAGATTCATCAAAAGAGACTTCGAATTTGATCAATTGAAGTATCTGGAAACAAGATTTTTTTATTATTTCTTCATTCGAATTCAAACAAAGTGGGCTCTCATTCTATTTCTGTATTCTTTCGAGATTCAAGGCCTAACCACTGAATCACAAAAAAAAAATAGGGAATAGATTCATAGGTTCAATTCCTTATAATAGAACTTATGGTTGATAGAAATATTCGATCACATAGATTCGACGAATGGGGTGTTTTCTTTAACAATTCCAATTCACAGGTGAAAAAATGGCAAAAAAGAAATCATTTCTGCCTTTTCTCTATCTTACATCTCTAGTATTTTTGCCCTGGTGGATCTCTTTATTATTTAATAAAAGTCTTGAATCTTGGATTACTAATTGGTGGAATATTAGACAATCCGAAACCTTTTTGACTGATATTCAAGAAAAAAGTATTCTAGAAAAATTCATAGAGTTAGAAGAACTCTTACTGTTGGACGAAATGATAAAAGAATACCCGGAAACACATCTACAAACGCCTCGTCTAGGAATCCATAAAGAAACGATCCAATTGATCAAAATGCACAATGAGGAGCATATCCATATGGTTTTGCACTTATCGATAAATATAATCTGTTTCATTATTTTAAGTGGTTATTCCATTCTGGCTAATGAAGAACTTGTTATTCTGAACTCTTGGGTTCAAGAATTCCTATATAACTTAAGTGACACAATAAAAGCTTTTTCTATTCTTTTATTAACTGATTTATGTATCGGATTCCATTCGCCCCATGGTTGGGAACTAATGATTGGCTATGTCTACAAAGATTTTGGATTTGCTCATAATGATCAAATTATATCTGGTCTTGTTTCCACTTTTCCAGTCATTCTAGATACAATTTTAAAATATTGGATCTTTCGTTATTTAAATCGTGTATCGCCATCACTTGTAGTGATTTATCATTCAATGAATGACTGATCCAACTCGAATATTTGTTATTTTGTACATAAGCAAAGCATTTAAAGACGTACTTACTCCCTTCTTTCTATCCATACGGGGATTTCCCCTACTCCTATATTCCAGTAAAATTATTTTAGTAAATAGCAGAATTGTAGATAGGGAACGATACAAGCGACCTACCTAATTTTATTGTAAAATTTTTGGGATCAATGATTGGACCATGCAAACTAAAAATACCCTTTTTTGGATAAAGAAAGAGATTACTCGATCTATTTCCGTATCGCTGATGATATATATCATAACTCGGACATCCATTTCAAATGCATATCCCATTTTTGCGCAGCAGGGTTATGAAAATCCACGAGAAGCGACCGGACGTATTGTATGTGCTAATTGCCATTTAGCTAATAAGCCCGTGGATATTGAGGTTCCACAAGCGGTACTTCCTGATACTGTATTTGAAGCAGTTGTTCGAATTCCTTATGATATGCAAGTAAAACAAGTTCTTGCTAATGGTAAAAAAGGGGGGTTGAATGTGGGAGCTGTTCTTATTTTACCCGAGGGGTTTGAATTAGCCCCCCCTGATCGTATTTCGCCCGAGATGAAAGAAAAGATAGGCAATCTGTCTTTTCAAAGCTACCGCCCCACTAAAAAAAATATTCTTGTTATAGGTCCTGTTCCGGGTCAGAAATATAGTGAAATTACCTTTCCTATTCTCTCCCCGGACCCTGCTACTAATAAAGATGTTCACTTCTTAAAATACCCCATATATGTAGGTGGGAACAGAGGAAGGGGTCAGATTTATCCCGACGGAAGCAAGAGTAACAATACAGTTTATAACGCTACAGCGGCTGGTATAATAAGTAAAATCATACGAAAAGAAAAAGGAGGGTACGAAATAACCATAACGGATGCGTCGGATGGACGTCAAGTGGTTGATATTATCCCCCCAGGACCAGAACTTCTTATTTCAGAGGGCGAATCTATCAAACTTGATCAGCCATTAACGAGTAATCCTAATGTGGGTGGGTTTGGTCAAGGGGATGCAGAAATAGTACTTCAAGATCCATTACGTGTTCAAGGACTTTTATTCTTCTTTGCATCTGTTATCTTGGCACAAATTTTTTTGGTTCTTAAGAAGAAACAGTTTGAGAAGGTTCAGTTGTCCGAAATGAATTTCTAAATTCGAAGATTTACCAATATTAATTTAAGTTCGTAAAAAGAATCAAATTCTTCTTGGCAATTTGGAGTAGCGTGACGTGACTATGTCGCTATTGTCTCAGATTTGAATGTTATAGAATATACTAAACATAAGATAAGGAGCTGGAAAATCCAAAGCAAAGTATTCTTCGTCCTCTTAGTCTTCGACACAAGAAAGGAATTTTCCACATTCCTTTCTTGTGTCGACATAATAATGGTTTTGGATCTCATTCGTCTTTGTCAAAGATTACAATTCTTAGTTTCGATTTTTTCTGGTTTCGTTTTTTAGAGTCCTTTTCTATTTTTGACATATATATACATATAAAAAAAGTAGTGAACAAACAAAAAAAAAATAGATAAAAATCAATTTATTGAGAAAAATAGAACTTATTCAATGAATTTATCAATTTCAACTTTGATGAGATGCTAAATAGATAGAATAAGGGTCTATTAGAAAGAATTTGTATAATATCGGATCGAAAGAAGTATATAGTGTAATTGTGTCATTCAGGAAAACGAAATCGAGCGATTCCTTCCTTCTTCTAACTTCGAAAGTATCGATAGATACTATCATCGAGTAAGAGATGTTCTAAACTCTTATCATAAAAAATGAAATGAATTTTTTTTAAACATCGGGCAGAGTGATCTATTTTATCATTTAGATGAATAAAATATTATTATGAAAGCTAAGAACGCGGGGGTAGCCTGCGTTCTTAAGCTTTCATATCTCCAACTTAGTTCATCTGATTATTAGATAGACTATTAGAGAGATGAACCCAATCCGGAGTATGAACCATAAAAGAAAATACCTATTAAACCAATCACAGGAATACCGGTTACAGTACCTATTATCCAAAGAGGAATCCTTCCAGTAGTATCGGCCATTTATTCCGCCTCCCTCCACCATTTCATCAAGTTGTCGTGCTAGAGACATAAACAGTCATAGATAATTATGAGATGTGATC
>Ga0157364_1000877_pt1 | contig 23403 bp, 10 predicted proteins | sample AttsexASBM2_FD_111476 | JGI IMG/M metagenome (GOLD analysis project Ga0157364, IMG submission 111476) | Fungus gardens microbial communities from leaf cutter ant in Ribeirão Preto, State of São Paulo, Brazil - Atta sexdens ASBM2 | ecosystem: Host-associated > Fungi > Mycelium > Unclassified ...
GCCGTATTCTCCAGACGTTGCTCCCTCTGACTATCACTTGTTTCGATCAATGGCACACGGCCTGGCTGACCAGCACTTCCGGTCTTATGAAGAAGTAAAAAATTGGATCGATTCGTACGCTACCCGATAGCCTCGAAAGATGACCAGTTTTTTCGACGCGGGATTCGTACGCTACCCGAAAGATGGGAGAAAATAGTGGCCAGCGACAATACTTTCAATCATAAATGTATAACCAGTTTTTTACAATAAAGCCTCGAATTTCGGAAAAAAACGGCGGAAGCAAAGTTGTGTAATAATATAAATATAAATAATATATTTATATTATAATTCCTAATATAAATAGATTCTTTGTAACATTTTAAGATGAAAAGTCTAAAATTTTGACTTAGTCAAGGTCAAGGTTATGATAGTTTTTAATCAGAAGTTTTAAAAAATATGAATGATGGCTAGAATTTCGCATGCTCATAAAAGTGTTTTCTCGAATTAATAACAAAATTCAGCACCTTTACACTAATCATCTTGAGCTCCCTGAGCGCTTAAAATTCTAGTAAAATCCTATCCGTAATTTTTAATCTTCTCATTTGTCATAGCCTCGACATTTTTGTATTAGACTAATGTTACAAAGGATCTGTCTTTAAGTATTTATCGCAATCGTTTGGTACACTCTGTATGTATATGTGTGTATATATATATATATATATATATATATATATATAGACACACGTTTTCCTACAAACAAAATATTATCTTTTCCGGTATTCATTGCTGGTATTGAAAATCTGTAGTGTATATAACGTACATTATAGATTTTCGATGGCAGTGAATAGCGGAACGCAGCCCAAATAATGTTGGATAATATCATCGGAAAATCAAGAAACAGAAAGAAAAGTGCTCAATATATATTGCTTATCACAGGGAGGTAGTCGTGCGAAAAAATATTTAATAAAAGTGCCGTAGAATAATGTATTTTAAAAAATATGTTTTCGTTGTATCCTTTACGAATATGATACAGTTTTTTTAATTGCTAATTGACTTTGATTTTTTATAAAAAGAATTGATATGATATATATATATCTGAAATGTTTGTAATTCAGAATAATTTTTACTTTCATCTATTTAATCTAAATTTTAATTCTCATACTAATAAATGTAGCATTTATCTTCTTCAGTTATGGTTAATTATTACAGGTATTTTATGTGCGCTATTGATTGATTATAGAAAATCATTTAAATATAATTTCAACAGATAGTCTGATTAAGACACGTATCTTATTTCTTCAAAGTACGTTAATATTATGTGCAATTCTCTACATTTATTCTACACTTTCAAAACTTTGTAAATATTATATAACGTATCTCTTATCATGATATTTTTTATAAATGAAGCTTAATATCTAATTAAAGCACATAATAATAAAAAGCGCATTATAATAAAAAAAATTTAATTGTATTTAAAAAATAAGATTAATAAACTTTTTAATTATTTATTTTAGTCGATATATTAACAATAATTATTACATATACATTTTGGAAGTTATAAGTTGTGAAATTGTAATGAAAGATTATCATCTTTTATGTAGACTTTTAAATTAAAGAATTTTACTGATTCTCTCTCTCTCTCTCTCTCTCTCTCTCTCTCTCTAGCAATTTAGTTAATGTAACCTCTTACTTGATTATATTTTCCTGATTGCGAAAAAGATAATAAAACAAATATATATCTGTGTCATATAAACTTAAATTTAAAAAATTAAAATTAAGTTTAATTAAAATTTTAATTGTAATTTACTATTTTCTTTTACACCATTATAAGACTACAGTTTATAAACGAATTAGAAATTGATAAAAAAATCTAAATTAATCGAAAAATATAATCATTAAAGAGAAAATATTATAATTAGAATATGTACTTATTATGTCAATTACCTCTGTGTGTGTGTGTGTGTATGTGTGTGTGTGTGTGTGTGTGTGTGTGTGTGTGTGTGTATTCTTTAGACATATATAGGGCATCCCAGATCTACCTCCCATGAGTAGATGTAACGTACGTAAATTGAGTTCTCTATCATTTTGCAATTTTTGCAATAATAACATAGGCCCACAAAAAGTACTCTATGCTGAGGTGGAGACCAAGCTATTCTCAGAGTTGGATAAGTTAATATTTTTTTTAAACTAAATTAAGTTAAAGTTAATGCTTTATAAAATAAATAATAATTAATAAAATTAAGTTAAAAGTTGAAGGAATAAAGAATTAAAAAGTTAAGTTAAGATTGAATTAACTTAAATTTTAAAAAAGTTAGTTTAAAAAAAATTATTTTTGAGAATCAGAATGTCCTAATTTTTCTTATAATAAGATTATTTTAAAGTAATCACTTAAAAATATAGATTATTAAATAAATTTAATTTACACTTACAAATATAGATTATTAGATAAATTTAATTTTATATTCACAAGTTTATATATATAATAAGAGTCACATTATAAGGCGTTTTTATAGAATCTTACAAGAGAGAAGGATATATGTTTGCATTATTTTTCTTTCTTTAACCTTTATCTAACTTTCTTTAATTTCTAAAACGACTGCTCATGCATGTTTACGAATATATCGACTAGATATTTGTTACAAAGATAAACGTAAAAATTTAGGAAATGAGTGGACATGCAGTACTGTTCTACAACAATTCTTCATCTAAGGCTCATTTCATATTTATGTTGCTGAAATATAAAAATTAGTGTCATTCAAAGCGAGAATTGACAAAACCTAGCGAATCAAGACTACCGCATGATACGACTCTTATTAGAGTCTCTCATCATAAAATCATTAAACTTTTTCTAAATTAATTCTCTAATGTTTAAGACTTTATAGAAAAAAAATATTAGCATTAAGAGAAGCAAAATAATTTTTAATTTAAAAAAATTAATAAATTAATTTAATAAATTAAGTTAATAAATTAAAGTAACTAAATTAAGTTAAAAATTAATGCATTTAAAATTAACGAAGTTAAGTTAAAAGTTATTAACTTTTTAACTGTTTTTTTAAACTGCTAATGTTTTGACTAATTACCCAACCCTGGCTATTCTTATGTATTTTGAGTCGCTGAATACAAATTTGACATCAAAATAGGATCATCCAAAGTAAATTTTCAATCTAGAGTGAAAAAATGACCCATTTTTTCGCTTTAAATTAAAAATTTGTCCTGGATAGTTCTATTTTTATGTGAGATTCGTATTCAGCGACTCAAAATACATAAGAATAGCTGGGTCTCCACCCCAATACAGGGTACTTTTTTTTTGTGAACCTGTGTAATTAATGAGATATTAATTTTTAAAGATCGTCAAATAATCGTACCTATCTGGCTTATCATCAAATGCGCAACGTAATGCCCAACGTGGAGAAATATTTTCTTTCGCTGTTCATGCGTTGCCGTTTGTAGTACAATTTCCCGCGTGCCTAGCAGAGTTGAAGAGATGTTTTTTTTTTCAAATATAATTTATTTTCATTCTTCATACATGTTTTAAACAATATTGTAAAAAATCATATTTAATACATGTTAAAAACATCGATTAAGTATGTCTTAAACAATTTAAAATATAATTTTTAGCTATCCTGCTAACAAACCTATGATGATGACTCTATTTCGCCGTGCGCTTGTACTTAACGGTAAACTGATTTGGCGATTTTTAAAAAATTAATATCTTGTTAACTATTGCAAAAATTGTAAAATAGAGAATTTTTCCGTTTAATTCACTCTATCTAATTTGCATAAGAGAGGCTCTCTTAAGTCTGGGACACTCTATGTGGAGTCTCGTAAGTCTGGGATACTCTATGTGGATACACACACACACACACACACACACACGCACACACATACGCGCGCGCGCGCGCGCGCCCACACACACACACGCACACGCACGCACACGCACGCACGCACGCACGCATCGTACAAAGTGTCCCATTTTAATTGATCACCTCAAATATTTCTTGAACAGTATGTTTTAGGGAAAAATGTTTCACACAAAAGTTTTATGACTTCAAGGAGGTACATTGATGCGACTTCGATAGTATTATCAAGATCAGGATAAGGACTTTGAATTTTTTAAATGGAACTCATTTTTCATTACATATTCTTATAGAATATTCTCATAGCTTACTTCGAGAGCTTTTCAAAACATAGAATTCTTTTTCATTAAGTACTTTTCGAATTACAAGGTTTGAAAGTTACAATACCATCAGCATTAGCATTATTCAAAGTATTTGATCGACAGCTAAAACCTTTTTGATATTGTACAGTTTCATACATTATTACTCTTATCAAAATCAAAGCTTGTAGGTTTTTCCTTTCATATTCATTTTGACAAATAAGAAGTCTGTAGCCAAAGAATTATGATATACTTATCTTAATAAGAATATACATTGTAGTTATGGAGACATGCACTTACAATCGATTCGCCTCGATGAAACGCATACTTTCCGTTTTTCAACTTTTGGTTGGCAGTAAAAAATTAAAATAAGAGAGCCTTCAATGATTTTGATACTTAATAAAAAATTTTATTTTAGTGTTTGGAAAAACTCTAGAGGTAAGCTACGAGAATATGTAATGAAAAATATTCTATTTAAAAAATTCAAAATTATCTTGCCCTGATCTTGATAGACCTGTCAAGGTCAAACCAATAGTACTTTCTTATGTGATAATCCCATTTCTTGATAATCCCATCATAAAACTTTTGTTAGAAACAATTTTCCCTAAAATGTACTGTTAAGAGATATTTAAAGTGATCAATTAAAATGACATCCTATATACACACATACATACATACATACATCCTTTGTACACTTTCTTTGTGTGTACAAAATCTCATTTTTACGATACAAATACATTATTTTATATACAAAGTTTATAACTTTATCAATCCATTAAAAAGTTAATATTTTTTTTAATTATTTTTATATTCTTATAATAATTCTATAATCTGAAATTTTAACTAAATAGTTATGAACAATTTAGTCATTAAAATAATAAATTTTTTTTACACACCACAGTGCTGGAAACATAAAATAATGAGGTATACCAAATACTTGAATGCTGCACTTCATTTTTAATGCTCACGTTAAACTGTTGATCAGTCTATGATAGTGTGAAGAACCTATAATAATAAAAATTATCAGATAAATAATAGTTACATATTTCGCGTACAATATGAGAATATAATATATGATATAAAGTGCATAATTTAATTTATTATTAGGAAAGTCTAAATAAATAGCTTATCTAATTTCCTTTATTATTTTTTGTTAAAAATAGTATATTGTAAACAAATATATTTTTATACACTGTATTTTTATATAATGTATATATAATTATCATAATTACGAATGTTTTCATAATTATGGATACTATTACTATGTACTATAGATATAATTACCTCTACTATATTTTGTACAAATATAATTGATAATGTTTTGAACAACAATAAAAACAGAGTATAACATAAATATAAATTTAGATATAAATTTTGTTAATGATATTAAATTAAAGTCTGAAAAGAAATAAAAAAGAAAAAAGTAAATATATAATAAATTCTAATTTTATTTTTATCTGATGACATGCTCTAAAATAAATTTAATCATATGTACTTTGTGCGTGTTAAGGCGCTCCCACCCTTTGTAGGATCCATCATTCGATCCCAGTTAGTATGTCCAACAACGAATCCAACAGCACGCATTTTTTCCTGCTCTTTACGCTCTTCTAGATCCGCCCAACGTACCTGCAAAAAAAAACAACGTAAAACCTTTTATTTGATTTTGTAGTTATTAAAAAATTTAAATTTCTTTTTCGCTACAGTCATATTGAACTGTAACATAAAAAATTATTTATATAAATTTTACAAATAACAAAATCGTATGAATCTTTAATTAATTTTAAATACATAACAAAATTGTAATTTATATTTTATTGCAAATAATATATTAAAAATTGGAAAAATACAATAAATTTTCTTAATATCTTCGCCAAGTCGCCAAGTCTCTTCAAATTGGTTAAAAAAGTTATGTGAGTCAAGAGATATTATAATTTAATATTGCGCAGATACATACTCGTTTTTTACCAGAAGTATCTTCCATATTGTAATAATCGGGAACTTGTAAGAAATCTTCCATAGTTTGCGGTTTTGTTTCGTTTTTCTTCTTTGCCAAACCGTCCAATCGATCTACATTATTGCGTTATAAAAAAAAATTAAAATAAATAATAATTAGCTCGTTTAAAGAAAATTATAATAAATCAAAATTAATGCGAGTTAACAAGGATAAATGTGATAACACATATTCTAATGCTTTCCAATTGAATATTGTTTATATCTTTAATATTTTTCAATTAAAACTAATTCACGCTTTTATTCAGACTTTCTTCAGTCAATAGACTCACATAAATTCATTTTTAGTTATGTATGGACATTAGCATTTATAGACTTTAATAGTATTAGTCTTAATTTGATGTTCTTACAGATTCACACTAAATATAAAAAAATATACACAGAGAATATGAATATGTTTAATCTATTAGTATAAATTTATATAAATTAGCTAACCCAGTTTATCTTCAGCTTCCATTCTCTCCCATTTACTAACACCCTAAAAATACAAAAACACGCATAAAAAATACAATAAAATCATAGAATGATGTATAAAAGACAAGCATTTCTTAAGGCTCCTGACTAGTCCGCATGCGATTCAAAATTAGTCGGCGGCTTGACGAAATGTAGCGAAATCGGTAGCCACACACACACGAGCCCATGTACATGTGCTCTTGACGCGCCGAAAGTGAATACATATACATGAGTTCGTGCTTGCGTGTGTTACAACACCTTGCCACGATAAAGGACTGAACTTATAGGCGTGGAAAAGTGACGTTTTGACGATAAAATTTATGCTGTAAGCCATTTTGTTATTATTTGCTTAATTGTGAAAATGTAATGTCTTATATTTATGAGTCCTAAAAATGGGCAGAAATTAATAGTTACCCTAGGATTTTATACGTAAAAGCATATATTTCATTCATTTCAACAGCTGTTCAAACCATGTGTTTCTACCCAAAATTAGGCTCATTTTATCTGCCTTGTATGATCATTTACTGACTATGCCTTTTATGATCATTTATTGACTATTAAGGAAGAAAGGAACAGTTTCTGCCCATTTTTATAAATATTTTAAAGCAATCTTGTCATTTAGATTTATCCAAATTGTCTTTATTTACAAATGACTTGCAGCATAAATTAACGTGTTATTCTTTGCTTCTGACGTCACGATTCCAACATGGCCGTCACGACTAGTCAGAAACCTCAAGCTCATTTACTTACAATTACATCCTGAGTATCTTCCTGGCTATCTTGACTATCTTCAGTTTGCGTAGCAGATTTTTCTTGCGTCTCTTGACTATCTTCCATATCCACCTTTAAAACAAAAATGTTTGTGACTACAAATATAATTTCCCATATATATAATTTCCCATATATATGTATACACTAGGTTAAAAGAAGCACTCAGTATCGTGTATCAATTCATGTATGACAAAATTCAAATTATAAATTGTAAACTTACGAAAATATTTAGATACTAATAATGATTCTTTATCTCTTTATCTATATATAAATATTCGCTCTTTTTAAGAAAAACAAATTGTAAGTAGTAGAAAATTACCTCTTCTATTGCTTGCTCTTGCAACATCGAATTTACATCTAGCTTCTGATGATAACTGGGTGTTGGTTCAAAGTAATCTATAATCCGATTAATTTCATCCTCGGTACGATTGTGAATGTTTCTCTTCAAACATATCTGTAAATCCATCTCCATCTCGCATACGTATACCTTGGTACATACAATATCATGTTAATAAAAACAAGTTAGTACTGAATTTAATAATAATAATGTAACATATGTTGTAGATAATAAAAGTCTAAAATTAATGTTAATAGCATGTATGTTTTAAAAAGTTAATATTTTTATATCAATTCTTCCTAGAATTATATGCTTATGAATATTAACAGTTTTTATTGATACTTGCAATTTCAAAATATTTATCGATAGAAAAATAAAATTAATGTGATGATTAGATTTATTCTAAAACGAAAAAAATTTACAACAAAGATATCCATAATAGTCTTAGAAAAAAGCCATATATAATTAAATTAAATATATAAATCAGTAACTTACTTTAAAACCTTTTGTCTTGCCGAAACTCCACATCTCTTCGTAATCCGAAATTTTCTCATTAATGCAGTCTAATATGATAAAATTGAAGAATCCATCTGTTATATTTTTCTTAAAAGCTTTAACAAGAGAAGTTATATAACTCTGTTCCATAGCTTCTTCGTATTCATATACCATTTCCTATGAAAAATTATAAATTAGAATTAAAATAAAAATAAGCATTCACACACAATTGTTCTTTTTTTACAATACATTATATTCGCAATGGATTCGAATCTATAAAATTATGAAGTATTTTATATAAATTAATTTTACTTTTCAATATATGTATAATAAACTATAAAGATATATTGTTATTTAATAATAAATATCTATTCTCTCTTAAATATTAAATTGATATTGTACAAACTTGATGTAATACAATACTTGATGTAATACAATTACTATTACAATATTTCTAAATAAAAGTGAATGTCAATCAAAGTTCGTTTTATATTACAAATATAATTATTGTACCTTAACTATGACTTTCTTTCCATTATCATCCTTAGTCTCTATTTCCTTTTCGACAAGAAAATAATCATCTAAACTCAATATTCTCGGCGCAGAACCACCTTGCTCGACTTCTTTATCCTGCACAGTAAAAAAGTATCATAATTAAATATTAAACATGCTGTATAACTTTACACATATATAGAATGTATGTAATGGAATTGAACCAAGTATTAGAAGCACATGTATTTTATTCAAAATAAAAATATATTAATTTATATTTTACATATACAAAATAATCATTTATATAATAATATATATTTAAGCATTTACTATAAATATACCTTAATAAGCTTAGCCACAAAAGACTTGCCGCTACCGGGTGGTCCTCTGAGGATGATAGCTATTTTTGGTGGTCTGTTCTGACGACCTGGTGGACACAATAGATCATCGACCATTGTAAAATTTGGCATTTTTGCCAATTCCAGGGTTTTTGTAGTGGATTCCGCAACATTTTTCTTTGTATCTGGAGAAAGGCTATAAAAGGATTTGTCTTTTAATAAAATAAAAATATACACTTATAAATAATAATTACGTTATAGCAAATTGAGAGAGATCGAAAAAAATCATTCGTTTTTTATTTCTGTGCTAATAAACAAAAGAACGAACTTTTTGATTTTGTAAAATAAAAGAATAGTAATCTTTATAATAATCAGCATAGAATAAGTACAATGAGAAATAGAAAAATATATTTTGTGTTGTAGAAATTTTCCTCAGAAAGTTTTTATAATTATGCAATAACATACACACGTAAATGACAATTTGAAAAAAATATTTTGTAACAATTTCGCACTCTTCATTAAATATATATTCATACATAATAGTATAATTCGCTTTAAAAAGTATCAAACAAAGTATCAAACAATAAAAAATTATTCCATATAAACAGATCGATACCATACGTAAAACAGTATATTGTACATTATATTGCATTTAAGCAATAAAAATTCAGTACAAATATCATTTATTGAAAAAATTCGGTTTATCAGATATAAAATCTTATTATGAGACAGATCAATATTATGAGCAGACAGATCAATATGTAGATAAAATTACGAATATCTTACAGTAAATAAGTAAAATAAAAGATATATTTGTTATATATATACATGCAATAAAATGGTATATTATAAACTTCTTGATGAAAACAATGATAAAAACTGCTATATAAGTATCACGTATATATAGGAAAACTCTGTGCATTATAGGATTAAATATTCATTATAAGTGGTAAATGTCATAAGTGGAAAATGGCACATGAGTATTCTTTCTTTATTTTCAAAGAGTAAACAATTTTCACATACATAACAGATCAATATTGTAAAAAAATCAGTTTGTTGGAAATACAAATATAAGAAATTTATTACAATCAATATTAAAATTATGACTAGATATATAACTGTCCTAGAATTACAGTTATATAAAATTTTTATAATTTTATGGTTTATTATAGCATTTTTTTTTAATTTATGTGAAGAATAAAGTGGTATGTTACATGTATATTATTAAAAGTAACAATAAAAATTTGACATAAATATATGTTTAAAGTAAATTCATTTTTACAGAAGTATTTTTCATACATAGTTTTGTCTGCCAAAGGGAGACGACTTTTACATATGCAAAACAGTAATCATTGCATAAACTTTTATATATGGTATCTATTAAAAAACGCATACTAAAATTATAAAAAATAATTAACATATAAACTTATATAATAAATTTTGTTTATATGCATAGTATTTAGTAGCTATGCAATTAATGTATTAATCGGACTGACCGTAGCACAGATATATTAAATTTGTTATATCTGTTATGTCAGTATTACAAATGTAAAGACTTTATTGACCCCCAAGTATTTGAAAAATTACAGTAATTATTATTCGGTTATTTAAATCCGAATATATGCAGATATCTGTCTCGATAAATTATAAAATAGCACAGAACATAAAATAGCTTATAAAATCTTGGCATTACCAAAATTACAGAAATTTTTTTTTCAAACTTCGATAAATGTATCATCAATGAATCGTGTTGCAGCAAATGCACAATTGCACATGCGCAATATTTATATTGTAAAATATAATTAACAGAACCATTAAGTTTTGCCATTGTCGAGATATAATCGAAAAGATTTACTAAAACATTATAACACATCTCGATAGATTTTTGTGTTATTTAAAATAATTTTATTGTAAATGTACGAGCAAATAAAAATATCCTTAAATAGAAAAATAAAAGTACTAAAAGTAAAAAATTTTTGGGACGAATTTGGGATTTATGGAGAATAATTTTTGTTCTATGGAAATAATTTCTATGAAAGAGAATTAAATTTCACGATAAAACTAATTTTTGTTATATTATATAATAATATACTATCTAACAAATATACTTTGTCCTATATAAAATTTATTAGAGTTCTCAATAATATTCATAAATTTTCTTTATAATATTTGAACACTCTTTTAATACGTTGATTTTAAATTATTCCTCCTGTTGTTTCTTGTAAAAGATGTAAATACCTTATAATAAATTTAATTGGATGTACAGTGTGTATTAAAGCAGTTGTATTTAAATCGATATAAAAATTTATATATACTTAATATAAATATAAAAATAGATTAAATCATGAAATCCTCAATACATTTTATTGTGCTATTAAATAAAATTTCTATTTTATAATTTGAAATATTTGAATATTTTATTTACACTTTTACACAGAATAAATAAGAATACAATGGCTTTATTATGCACTAGTGCATCCTATCGAATTCTCCATTAATATTTTGTATTTCTCTAATCTATTTCCATATTTTATAATGTATTTTACATATTTTTTGCTGAGAGTCGGATCTAATCTAATAGCGTTTTCCACTGAGAAAACTAGTGTAAGATTGGTACAATTGAATATAAATCGGTTTTAAATATATTTTCCAATGTTAATAAATAACTTAATTCTTTTAAGGTTATAAGATTATCGTGGCAACAAAGACCATGTTCGTATATTACTGCCAGTTGACTGCCAGTACTGAAAATCTATCGGTCCTCTTACGTACATATATTATACTGTACTGACAACTGTAATATACGAACACGGCCAAAGAACACGTAAAGTTAAAAAAATTAAATTATTTATTAACAGAAAAAATATATAAATTTATTTGTATTCAATTGCATTAGTGTATAGTGCTGCACTAATTTTTCCAATGGTAAATATTATAAATATATTCTATAATAATATTTATGCATCATACTAAAAAATATACATACTAATTGTGTACATTAACACATTATTTATAAAAGTCTAAACTATACTATATATATATTTTTATTAATTAATTTAATTTAATTTGCTACATCTGTTATATTTTTTTTATATCTGTTATTTATTTCTTTAATTTAATCTTTTATATATCACTCATTGCTATAACAACCATACCAATTAAAATAAGTTTGAATGTTTTGAATTATTAAAATTTTGTAATCTTAATTTAAAAATACAATTTTGCTGTAATAATTGATTTCGCTGTTCAATAAAAAATGATTCTTTTTGTAAACAAAGGAGATTAATTATTTTCTTTATAATTTTTAGATGCTAAATACAAATCTGTTTTCTAAATTGCCATTATGTATAATTTTGAAAAATTTGTAATTGGAATTGCAAAAAAGAGCTATTTTTACGTATTGTGTCATATTATAAATAACTATGATATGTGATGTACTGGAATAGTTTCACTGGAATCAAAATTAACTGTGTTGTTAGGACTTTCAACCTTCAAAAGGATTTTTTAGTATCAACTTATGTTTAATAAAATATTTATAATTAAATATGAAATCTATAGTGAAAAAGGAGAGAAGAAAAAAAAGAGAAGAATTGTGAATTATAAATCGCTGATGATTTATCAAATAGCTTTCAAGTTTATTTATTTAAACTTTAAGAACACTGAATACAAATTCGACGTAAAAATTAACAAATTTAAAATGATCGATTATGACGGATATACTAAAACGTGAAAAATATCCAGATTAGATTTGTTCGCATTGCTTGCATTTTTTGTACTTAGCATCTTCGCTTTTTCTCTCTTCAACGCCCAAATACATATTAATCTCATTTTAAGGCTCCTAAGTAGTTATCACAGCCGTATCGAATCGTGATGTCAAAAGCGAGAAACAATACATTAATTTTTGTTACGTGTCATTTGTAAATAAAGACAATTACTGACTGTCAGAGAGATAAGCATAGTTGTCATCCATTTTTACAAATGTCAAGGCAATCTCATGATTTTATCTTATCTAAATTGTCTTTATTTATAATGTCATGTAATAAAAATTAATGTGTCATTTCTCGCTTCTGACGTCGTGATTCAATATGGCTGTGGTGACTACTCAGGAGCCTTAAGTGCACAAATTTTTGAGGATTCAAACAACGTGAACAAATCCATGGAAGAAATTTATGTATAGAAATCTTTCACGATTTTGAATTTGTTAATTTTGACATAAAATTCGGCAGCTTAAAAAACTCTTAAGTTTAAATAAAACATAATTAAATATAAAAATTAATTAAAAGCTATTTGGTAAATCGTTCATGATCTAATTCAGTCTTTTTCATCAGCCTGAAATAAATCATATATTAATCATTTAATTATGAATATTTTATTAATTGTAATCGATATTAAAAAAAAATTTTTTGAGAGCTGAAAGTAAATCCTAAGATTTACTTAATTTTTATTGCAATAAAGCTTCTTCAGCACGTCATTTATTGTAATTATAGTACTTATAATATGATAAAATACATGAAAATAATTATTTTTATATAATTTTAAAGGCTCCTGAACCACAGCCATATTATCACAAGCGAGAAATGAAACGTTCATTTTTCTTATGTGCCGTTTATAAATAAAGAAAATTTGAATGAAATAAAATAATGAGATCGTTTTTTGCCGAGCAAAATCAGTTATTACAGCAAAACAATTGTAAAAATGGAAATGAAAACTATCCTTATCCCTCCTGACAATCGGTAAATAATCATAAAAAGTGAAAAAAATGAAGTTTTGTTCAATGCGTAATCTATTTTCATTTATATGTGCCTTTTATCACTTTTTACAATTATTTACTGACTCAAGAAAGATAAACATAGTTTTCGTCCATTTTTACAAATATTTTAAAGTAATTTCGTCTTTTTATTTTATTCAAATTGTTTTTATTTATTAATGGCACGTAATAAAAATTAATATGCCATTTTTCGCTTTAGATGTCCAATATGGTTGCGACTACTCAGAAGCTTTAACTGCAAATTTTTCAAAATTGTTACGTGATGAAACAATTTATGTGAAAATTTGATTCGTATTTAGTAAAAAAAAACTATGGAAAATGATTAATCTCTCTAATGTTTCTTTTTTTGTTGAATAGTTATAAAGGAATAAAAGTTAATTTTTTCTGTTCTTTTTTGCAACTAAAAAATGATAACAATTTTTAAATAATTTTTAAATTTATATCATTATTGTAACAAATGAGCGATATGTCAAATATAAACAAGATATTCTGTCAAACGCAAACCATGTAAACCATGATGCATGATTATGTACAGATGTAGTCAAACTTATAGGACATTAATCCAGAATTAAATAATTATTGTTAAAATAATTTCAACAAAAAGTTATATTCAAAATATAACTTTCTACAAATAATATTGCTAAAAATTTTATTATTTTTTTAAATTTTTCATGATATCAGACCTGTTTACTCCTGGATTATTTTTTAATTAGTAATCTAAATTCATATGTGTAGATATGTAAATATTTTTAAGAAATTAAATTTTCTATTTAAAATCCTTCAAATCAATGTTCTTTTTTCTCTGAGTATTTAATTAAATGTAGATTAAAGCTTCTGCAAAAAGTAATATTAACATACCTGGTCTCTTGTAGTTTTGTATCTACGACGTTTTTGTTTGCACTCTCCTGCCAGTTAACATTTCCTTTCAATCTAAAGAAAATGGTATATATGTTCAAAACATATATCTTATACTTATTTTATGTAATATTATATCAACTATTTTTCTATTAGCTATTATAAAAAATTAATATCTTTATTATACAATCATACAATATACCTATTATCATCTTTGTCATTATCTTTATTCATCTCCTTTCGGGGACTGTCATGTATCTCTTGAACCCGCTCTGTATCTGAAAAATGATGGATGCAATGAAACATACTCCATGTAAGTCATTTGTTCTTTAATATTTCAATAATTCATAATTTACAGACACATTACATGTAAAACTAAATTAGCATTCCAAACTTTATAAACTACAGTATTCTACATCTCGTTTTTATAATATAATTATATTATAATATAATTATAATTATAAATAATATTCTTTTATTACAATTAATAAAATAAGCTAATAAACTTTGGCCAAACGTTTTATTTTTAAAAACACTTTATAGTGCAATAAAGGTTTGATAATTTTTGGTCCATTTTCATAAATAAATAAAAATTACAAAAAGTATTTACAGTAAGCAATAAATAAGTCAATAATAGTTTTGTATCTTTAAGATATGAAGTTAAATTTAAAAAATGTTAATGTAATTCATCATTTCTGGTTATTTAGGTTTTTTTATATGTTTTCAATTTAATGAAGAATTAAAGCTATAACTGTTCGTCACAAAAAAAGATAGTAATTTCAAAACAAATATATATAGGGTGTTCAAAGATCACAACAATGCTTAAGGGTAGATTCCTGGGATCATTTTGAGATGAAAATTCTAACATCAACAAATGTCGAGACTTAATAATTTTTTAATTGTAAACATTTTCATTAAATCATAATCTAATCTAAATTTAAATATAAAACCTAATCTAAATTTTTAAATAAATTAAAAATAATAATCATTTTGAGAAAATTCTAATATCAAAATATAGAGGGTACAATAGTTTTTAAATTATAATTTTTTAATTATAACACTTAAAATTATCGAATTATACCGCCTAAAATTCGCGCGTTCAAATACGATACAATGGAAAAGCCTATCGCACTAAGCGTGCAAACTTTAGACGATATAATTCGCTAACTTTAACTTTATAATTCAAAACTTTATAATTCAAAAACTATTGTACCTTCAATATTTTGGTATTAGAATTTTCTCAAAATAATTATTATTTCCAATTTATTAAAAAATTTAGATTATCTGTGAAATTCTTGTTCTTTGAAAAAAATCAAAATTATTATTCATAAAATAAATTCATATTAAATTACCTTTGTGAACATTTTTATCACTTTGGTGTTGGTCACTCTGGTCATTATCAATATTTCGTTCAAAACTTCGGGATTCTGATTCGGAATAATGTCCTCTCTCTTTACGATCATCATTTTCTTTCTTCTCCCCATCAGTTTTTTTATTCGATTGCCAATCACGTTCCTTTCGATTATTATAATCCACTGATTTGCGTATATCAAAATTCATTGCATTGTTTTTGTAGTTCCTCGTTTTTTCAGTATATTTCGTACTTTCGTAGTTGCTCATTTTTTCAGTGTATTCCTTCAGATTCTGCTCGTTCTCTACCCAATTCCTAAAATCTTTTTTCGGATAATAATGCTGCTGCAGATCGGGTTTTAAATTTCCGTGACCGTAATCAAAGCACTGTACTGACGATAATTGCTGCTCCATAATCAAAGCACGAGACACGTGCCCGTAATCAATCACCTTTGTCGGAGTGAAGTGAAGCGATTCAACAATTCTTTTATCACCTTCGCCGTGATTATAATTAAATTTCTGCACGCAAAATTCTTCATCATTCTTCGGTCGTTTCATCAATAAATTAGAATATTTCGATTCAAAGTCAGATTCAGTCGTAGATTCACCATATTGAGACTTAAAATCACCCACCTTTGGTTCCATCATACTTCTTTCTGACTTCTCGTCAAATGTGCTTGAAATGTTTTTATCAATGTTATATTGCTCTGCATCAGATCTCTGAACGTTGTCAAACTTATCCTTCCAATCATTAAATCCATATTCTGAACAAGATACAGTTTCTTTTTTATTAAAATCAGGTCCAATATATTCACTAGTGTTTTCTTTCTGGATTTCGATATTTTTATCAGGACAATTCCTATTAAGTTCATCAGTCAATTTTGGACTTTCATACCTGGCCTTTTTAGCAAAAATATTATCTTCAAACTGTTCTTTTCTAATGCAAGAATTTCTACGCGAATTATCATCGCAATTAAGCGAAGAATCACTCGGAGGTGGAAAGTTTGCATTAGTTGAATCATTCATCGAATCTTTGAGATCCGATGAGCCAAAGGGTCCATTATTAGAACCTCGAGATTCAAATCGGCTCTCATTAAAATTCTTCGGGTTATGTTGAAGCAGAGTATCATTTGAATCACAAGAACCAAGTAGAACAGATTCCTTAGAACCACGCGGACTAGTCAGATCTTCATTGGATTTTTGAAAATCAACTTTTTCATTAGAAGAGCTAAAAGATCCACTATTATCGAAAGGTCTCTTATCAAACGGTGTCTCATTTGGTTTACCAAACTTATTGGATCCCATAGAACTGAACTGTGAGTCGAAAGAACATCTAGTACTAAAAAATGTATTAAATGGACCTCTAGGACCAAATGATCCATCATTGGGGCCTCGCAATCCAAATGGTCTTTCGGACATTGTTCGAGAATCTAAACGATCATTAACTCCTCTAGGACCAAATTGCATATTGTTGGCTCTAGGTCCAAATGGACCAGGATTTCGCGGAGAAAACGGTAAATCAATTGGTCCTCTTGGTCCAATTGGACGATTAATGGATCCTCTCAGGCCGAATTTTGTATTCATGAGCGGTCGAGATCCAAATTGACCAAATGACTCATCTACAGGACCACGTAGATTGAATTTCTCACTATTTGAATGTTCAGATAATTCATCATTATAATCTTGATCATTACATTGCTCATCATTAGATTTTCTAGGACTGAAACGATTTTCACTTGATATATTAAGCCCAAATTGGCCATCTTTGAGACCACGTGGACTCAGTACATCCATAGAACCTTGCGGTAAGAATGGACCTCGCGAAGGATCAGTTAAAAATGCACGAGGACCTCTGGGACTAAAAATTGGCGGTCCTCGAGATTCAAATGGTACACCAGATTTAAATTCCATCCTTTTGGAGTCAAAGTTGTTATTATTATTAAAACGCATATCGAATTGATTATCAACTGGTCCCTTTCTATCAAAATCTTTGTTTAAATTCGATGACATATTTTGATTGGAGTCCGTAGAAATGGGACATAAATTAGGCAATTCTGGTGGTGGTTCAATGTTCAAATCTACTGGTGGTACGTCATTTTCACCCATGAAAGGTAAACTTTCAGGTTTCTTAATACCGTTATTAGATTCGTCCGTACTTTCGATGTTGCTTTGGATTTGATTATCATGTTTCTTGTCAATCTGTTGCAGAGAATTATCATCATTAATAACTTTATTTTCTTCTTCATTATCATTCTTTAAGTCATTAGAAGAAACAACGTTGCTTTGTTCAATAGAACTATTAATCTCATCCACTTGCATTGCTTTCGTATCTTTTGCATCTGCAACATTATTAGTTTGCAGCGACGAATCAGCATCGATATCAATAATTTCGATATTTTCAGAGCATTTAACAATATCTTGTGGCTGAATATTTGTTAGTTGGAATTGATTGGGATGCGGTCTGATTTCTGTATTCTTTCCTTGTTCATTGTAATCCATGGGATTATGCTTAGCAAAGTTATCCAGACGTCCTTTGAAAGGAGGTTCGCTGAAAAAGTGACCTCGTGATCCATATGATGAAGTAGAAATTTGACTCAAATCAGAAGAAGATAATTGAAGATTTGATGGTCCACTACTCACTGCTTCACTACGATTTGGTGGATTTTTTTGAAAATCGAAGGAACTTTTAAAGGGCGAGTGACTGGTAATTTTTTTAAAGCTTTCGCTAAGAGAACCAATACCAGTGAACTTGTCGGAGTCAACAAAACTGGGTCTAAATACGTCCCCTGCTGCTCTTCGCTTTTCCATGAGTTTCTTCAGTTCTGGCGATAGTTCGTTCGATGAACCGAATGATGAATTTCTAGTGAAACTCCGAGTATTAGTACCGAAACTATCTCGTCTATTATCAGCTGAATCTTTCGAATCGAAATTATCTCTACCAAATCTATCTTTCGGTCGGAAAGACTCGTTATTAGACCCAAATCGATCATTACCAGAAAAGAAACGATCTTTAGAATCAAAACGATTAGTTCCAGAAAACTGTTCTCCACCTGATGCAAACCGATCCGATCCAAATCGCTCGTTATCTGGAAATCGATCATTTCCAGGTCCGCGGTGATCTTTATCCATTCCGATCCGATCATTTCCAGGTCTAAATCGATCACCCTCCGATTTAAACCATTCATTGCTAAACCGATCAGATCCTGGACCAGGACGATCTTTGTTTGATCCGAATTGATCACCTCCCGATGTAAGCTTATCACTTCCCATCGATCCAAATCTATTATTTTCACTGTTGAAATGATCATTCCCTGGCCCAAAACGATCTTTTGCCAGGCCAAACCGATCATTACCTAGATTAAAATTATTCTGTGAGTTTAATTGATTATTCCCAAAGTCATTGTAATTTCTATCGCCTCTTCTAAAACGTTGTGCTTCGACTTTGTCAAAGTTATCAGTAGAAGATCTAAATTCTTGTTCATGCAAATTTGAATTAGTATTATCTCGTCCAAAACGTTCCTGATCACTTCTTTTGAAATTAGATTGTCCGTCAAAATTGTGAGATGGTCGATCATTTGGATGCATAAAACGCTTATCCATACTTGAAGACTCAGCTGAACCAAATGGAGGACAATCACTTGTATTTGTTAGACCTGGTGCTTTTACATTTTGCAATTGCATTCGATCATTATTAAGAAAATTTGGTGGAGGTTGCGAAAAATTTGGTGTAACGTTATTTGGCATATTCAGCTGTGATGGTGCAAAATTTGACGAGATCATTTGGGGTGGTCCAATATCCGGCGTTGAGAGCATTGGAGGCATTGTCGACATCCCGAGACCATACGCTGGTACTTCCATTCTGGAATTATATTGTTGATTTCCCCATTGTTGCTGATTGGACCAATTCGGTATAGTGGGTCCAATCATATTTAGTTGTGATGGAATTTGCTGCATTCCTTGTGCGACAGGATTACTAGAACTACTTGTGGTTTCCGGCATTGGTGGCGGTGGTGGCGGGGGCACTAAAGATGCAGAAATATTTTGCTTCCCTGTAAGACCCAAAGTTTTTCCAATGCCCAATAAATTGTTGATCAATCCTTGATTTTCGGTGTTCGATAAGATGTTTAGTATTTTATCATCTCCAGGTATGTTTTTGTTCTTTTCGGCTTCTGCTTTCGCAGCAGCTTGTTTTTGTTGTTCGCGTTTTTTACGCATCTGTTCGCGTCGTTCGAGCAGCTTCTCACGCCATGATGTCCATTTCGCTTCGTATTGTTTATACTGAGTCTGAAATACGAAGATACTATTTTTAATTCTATAGAAAAATATCATTTTAAACTCTATAGAAAATGCAATTATTTATGCTTTATTATTTTAATAATCTTGATATCATAAAAATGAAAATATCGGTTAATTTAATTTTAACTGATAATTATATTTCAAAATACATTTTTCAAAGTATATAATTGAAAACATCGTAATATAAAAAAACACGATTTTTCAATATATTATAATTACATATCAGAAATTATTTTCAGAATTATTTATGTTCATATTTTAACTTTTGCAAACACCAAAATAAACTTTATTAAAAATGTTCTTCTAATATGAATAATTACTTTTCAATGATATCCATTTAATTATTTCGTAATAATTATATGCATATTAAAAATAGTACTTACCTTGTCTGGATGATTGGCGTTTTGCTGCTTCCAAGTATTAAATTGTTCTTCCCACTGTTTGAACTGTGCATCAAATGTTCTTTCAGCTTCGGTCAATTCCTCTTCAGAGATCAATTTTTTAGCACTTTTGGAATCACTAATTACATTACTATTGGATTTTTCAGCTGTGACATTTTCGTTATTCTCGATTTCAGGTGGTAAGGGTGGTTGACTTGTTGTAGGTAACGGTGGATTTGTAGGATAACTTGTTATATTTGCTTGTGACGTCATCTTATTGGGAGATTCTTTTGCAGGGAATAATGGAAGATTGTTTTGGTGTGGAGGTGGCATGTTTGTAAACTGATATGTATTTGTGGGAGGCAAAGGAGGTCGGGTGTCCTCTTTGGGAAGAGGCGGTGGTGGTACTTGCATCTGACTCGTTAAGTTCATATTCTGCACGTGCTTCATCTCCTCATACTGAAAAGAATTTCTTATTAATAAAAATTAACAAATAAAAACTTTTAGGTCCAGTTCCACAATTCACGGTTAACTCTTAAGGAGAGTTAACTCCGAGGTTCAATTTATTCCTCATCGCTTTTTAATTCTAGAATTGCAAAGAAATGAGGAATAAGTTGAACCTCAGTTAAAAGTGAGTTGTGAAACTGGACCTTGTTATGTTTCTATGGATATCAAATATTTTCTGTATACATAAATTTTTAAAACTTTTAATATTATCTAATAAATCATTTAAGAAAACAAACAGAATAATTGATAAAGAATAATTGAAGAGAAATTACATATCTCTTTCTGTTTCTTTTATAATTTTAAACAATGTTTTGTTCCAAAGAAAAGACTATTATTGTATAAAATATTTCTTCATCGAAATATATTGTTTTCATTTGTATTATATATTGTACGATATATTTATATAATATTATTTTTTGTATATTATATAATATTCATTTAAACAATTTAATCTTTAAAAATAAAAAAATATATAAAAACATAAAATATTTTATAAGCATAAAGTAAAGATTAATATTTTATCTTATTTATATTATTAAAATAAATAATAAAAATTCGAAAAAGTTTAAAAAGTTATATCTTTAAAAAAATATTTTTTAATCCATTATGCATTATATATATATTTTGTGTGCGTGCGTGTGTGTGTGTGTGTGTGTGTGTGTGTGTGTGTGTGTGTGTGTGTGTGTGTGTGTGTGTGTGTGTGTGTGCGCGCGCGCGCGCGCGCGTGCGTGTACATGTGTGTTTATTTGATACCAAAATAAAAAGACATAAAGAAAGAATTATAATATACAAAGTAATCAAATACAATACAATAAAATATAATATTATACAATACAAAAAGTTGACTTTTACTAATCTTTTTAATATAAAATATGTATAAAATACATAAATTCATGCTTATACATTTTTACAACATTTTTATTTATAAGATATCTTGTATACAAGATAGCTACATTCGGAAACGTCGCTCGGATATCTCTGATGTCTCGGAATTATCTGTCCTTACATCAAATATTAAATAAGGACAGATGAAACCGACTTTGAGGCATCGGAATCATCCGAGCGACGTTTCTGAACGCAGCCATGTAGGCAATATTTGTAGACAAAAGGAGTTATTTTCATCAGGGACGAAAAAATAGATATTGTTGTATAGTTAACATCCACTTCTTCAGAGAGCAGTAGTAGTGCGCAGGGACATTTTGCGATTATAGAAAAAAAAAGCCCTCATGTCAGGTTTCTCTCTGGTGTATATATATATACAATAATGTATATACAAGATCCATAAGTTTACAGATCCCAAATAGTAAAATAATTAGATTTCTGCAATAAATACATGCTACGTAATTTTATAACTTTGTTCAGTTGACTAATATCAATTGACAAATAAAATTGTTTTAAAATACGAAACAAATCATAAAGGGTACTATTGATGAAAAGAAATATATATCAGAAATACAATCAAAGTTTTTATAGTTTAAAACAAATCCTTCAAGTGTACATTATTTCATTTATGGTCATCAAAGTATACATCATATTTCAATAATACAGAAAAATGACGTCACTTATGTTTACAACTATAGAGTTAATTTACAAAACTTATATACAGATTAATTGTTACCTTCTTCAACGGCTCGGCTCGTAAAGGTCTGCAGATAAGAATAATTTCAAATACGAACCACAAATTTTCTATCTTAATATCTTCTATATTAAATTGTTTTTTATAACTTCAAGAGAAAAATCGAAATTTTTGTATTTACCTTTTTATCGATCTACAATTACGTATGACGAATAAAAATTCTATAATCTATAGCTGAATTCCAAATTACAAAGCATTTCATATAAAAAGAAATCTAATAATATACATAGAAAATAGAAAAAATTATTCTACTTTTATAGATATTTTTTCTTTTCTATCGTAAGATTCGAAAAATGTGATTGTTATATTGCTTTACATGAAACATTTTGTATAGATTCATAATAATGATGATTATTTAACTTTCATAGTTATTCTAAATTGCAAGTTTGTAAAATCTCTAAACAGTTTTCTCATTTTATCTGTTTTAATTAAGAAAAAGAACATATTATAAATTATTTAATAATCAATTATTATAATATAATAAATATTATAATAGTAGTAAATAAAATAAATAAATTTAATCATAAATTTTTATAACTGCATTTTGCGAATTAAATAATCTTATTTCAAAATATTTCAA
>Ga0157364_1000878_pt1 | contig 23398 bp, 14 predicted proteins | sample AttsexASBM2_FD_111476 | JGI IMG/M metagenome (GOLD analysis project Ga0157364, IMG submission 111476) | Fungus gardens microbial communities from leaf cutter ant in Ribeirão Preto, State of São Paulo, Brazil - Atta sexdens ASBM2 | ecosystem: Host-associated > Fungi > Mycelium > Unclassified ...
TATATATATATATATATATATATATATATATATATATATATATATAACAGATATGCTATATGGCATATATCATACCATATTTAACTTGGAACAACATTCTTGTGCATTCAGATAATCACACTCAAGATCAGACAGCGTTATAATCTTTACACTTCAGTCAAGGAAAGTAATGATATGTTATATTTATAATGTCTAATAATAAATTCAATTATTTGCGTTACACAAGATTAGTGCAAAGCTGTTATACATGAAATTAGCAAAATTAAATGTAAATATAAATATTTTAAATATCCAATAATGATATTGTCATATCATTTAACAGAATATACATGTACATATTATTTCATTGTTGATTGTCACTGCATTCAGATACTTTATATAAAACAGCATTTTATTTAACATACACTAATCTAGTAGTAACATAGTAAAAATACAATGTAACACAATGAATCATTACATTCTTGTTTATCAATATTAAACAAGGATAGAATGGTTCATTTTTGTGCCAGTGTGTTACACTGGCTGTGTTCCAATTTACTACCAGCATTGAAAATGCTACAGTTTATGTTACGTGCACTATACATTTTCAGTCAATTTTGCAGTCAATTCACTGGCAGTCAATTTTGGAACCTAGCCACTGTGTCAGCTGTCTCTCGCTGGAAAGCACCAAAGTTCTGATTCTTTCTTGCTTGTGCAGGCGGGAGGAAGGTTTGAAATTGGCGCCATTGCATCGCTGCCAATTCCAAAATAACCTCTTATTGCGAAGAAAGTCTCATGCGTAGAAAGGCTATCGTTTCGTGAACCCAGCGTTGAAATTGTCAAAAGAGATGGAATGAACCTGGGTGACAAAAAGGATACATAATACACCAGAAGAAACAGCACACAGCCCGTGACAAATAGCGCGATTACGAACAGAAATGGATCCGCGATTAGGCTCATGACGCTGCTGCTTCTGCGTAAGAACGCTGCTGAATGCTGATCACATGAGATTCGCGGCTTCGATGCTTGATAAGTGCCTCCTCCGAATACTTGTCAGTATCCGTCAGTATTCGTACTTGAATACTCGCTCGCCAGTTAAACTTTTGCTCACTTTTGCCGTAAACTTCCGGGATATCGCTTACGATTGTTGAAATGCACACTTCACAGGGTTGCCAATCGCCAACGGCGGCCAACGCTCAATCTCCTGCAATCTTCTGCGATGTCACGGATGACGGTCCTTCGCCCCTCGCATTTATGCAAACTCCAATTAACTTTTACTGAATAAATTAACACAAAGTTGATCAAATCTAGAATTCGTAATAATAAAAATACTAATCATTAGATTGCGAATTCCAATCGTTTTCGAAGAACAAATCGATCATTTATTATGAAAGATTCATTCAAGAATTCGCAGAAAGTGTGTGAAAATCCAATACTTGATCGGCTTAATGTATGTATGTATGTATATACGATATTCTTAACGGAATAATTAATTTGATTTTTATCAATTTCAAACTATTCTTATAATGTCAATCATACCAACATGCTGGTTTTAAGTTAGACTGGCCGTTGGATTGCTGCGCATGCATGAAAAATCTGGAAATATTGCCTCTAATTCTGTTGGCTACTCTGCAACATATCCGTTGTTCGAAAAATCAAACGAATTCTGTATATTATTTGCGTGTGTACAGTAACGGAAGTTTGTGTACTCCGTAATTCTCCAGCGATTTTAAACACGGTGATGCTTGACAATTATGGAGTTATGGGAAAAAGTTATCTTAGAATGGGTGAGTAGTAATTTTATTTATAAGCGCCAAAAATTATACACATAAAGCGTCTCTGTAATCTTTCGTGTATTTACAATCACACAAACGTTGAATTCTCAATTTCACAATGAATTTTTCATAATTTTTTATTTGTATTCTTTGCAAATTTTTAATTTTAATTAAGTATTTAAAATATTTTATGATCCTAAAGTTTTAAGAACACTACAACTTTTTAATTATGTTTAATAGAGAGCTCAAGAAGAAATTTGTTTCATAGACAAGTTTTTTAAATTTACAGATCAATTGTCTGGAAGTGCAGGACAAACCAGTGAAAAATATAATAGAATTGCAAGATGGAATATTTTATATCAATTTCCTAAAATTAATGTGAGTATTTTGCAACGCAAAACCTGTTATCTAAGCCTATTGTTATTCAATTTATTATATATTACAGAAAATGGAAGAAACTTCAGAATTTTAATCAAGAAGATATTATAAAATTTATAGAAGGCAAGTAAATTCTTATTTTTCATATTGCTTAGTTTCCTAACTGTATCATCTGCAAGTTCTTGAATTTGAAAAGTAAAAATTGAAGTTAGGAATACAATACTAAGTGAAATATAAATTCCACTTAATTTTTAAAATTTTTTAAATTTTAAGTGATATATATAAGTAGGAAAATTAAATTTTGTTATATTGTCTGTTTACAGAAGAATATCCTACTTTTAAAGTTAACAAAGATGATAACGAAGAACATATATACATTGCATCTTTGTTATTGTTACATTTGTGTCGAGTACTTTTTGCAATACATCAATCTCTGCAATACAACATGTGTGACAACTTGAGAAATGAAACACAAATTAGAGTTAAAGCCTTTCTTGAAAGTGTTCTACCTATTGGCAAAGATATTACCAAGGAAACTATGAAAGAAGTCATTATGGAGGTAGAGGATACATCAACATCTATGGATAATTGCAGAACACCGCGAACATCGCCCAGTAAGGACTTTTTGAATTCGCCTCTAACATATTCTGGACGTAGCAAAAAAATTTTGATTGAACGGGTTCGAGAATTGAGAGATTTGAAGTGTAGCTTGGCGATAGAACGATTTACTAATGCGGATTTACGGGATGACATATTAATGCAGCACAATAAAATAAAAAAGTTGCAGAAGAAGCTTGACGAAAAATCTGCAAAAATAAAGGAATTACGAAATGGATGGTTCAAGCCAAGCACTCCTCAACCATCTCGTATACAAGAAGATAATTCACAAGAGGATTATTACAAAAGATATATTAATGATATGGAAAATCAATTGAGTAAACAGCAGGATGAAATTAATAAACTGGAGACAGAGAAAGATGCTATGTCAAAGGAATTATGTTGCATGCGTAGAACATCTAAACATTACAAGGAAAGTTTTGCAAATTGTGAACGATCTTTGGAATCTTTAGCAAACAAAATTGAATTAAAGGACAGAGAACTGATAGAACTTAGAATGCATAATGAAGAATTACGCTCGCATATGAAAGAATTGAATAGAAATACTAATCCAGAACAAAGTTTTGAGGTTGAAGATCTATCATGTCCTGCCACTAGATCATTGAACACTAGCGAAGTTTTAAGTACTGTAATCGATATCCAACTTCAGGAAGCCAAAGAAGAATCTGCTATATTGCATGCTCAAGTTGATTCTTTAAAAGGAAGATACGATCTTCTTACGAAGGATTATAGAACTGCAATAGAATCCAATAGAGATTTGCAAGAAAAGGTAAAGTCGCTAGATAAAGTGCAAGCAGAATTAAATAATGTGCAGAAGGAATTGGATGTATCAAAAGCAGCTGTTGCAAGTTTACAAGTAGAAAAAGTATCTCTTGTTACTCAAACTGAAGATTTGAAAAATTTACTTTCATCTAGAGAGAAAAAATTGTCTGAAACAGAACAATCGAATGTCGCACTGAGTACAGAATTGGAAAATTTGAAACTAGACATGAAGAATTTAAATAAATTATTTGAAAATGAAAAGACAAATTCCTCATATTTGAGCATTACTTTAGAACAAACAAAATCACAGATAACAGAACATCTTGCATGCATTCATAAGCTTACCGATGAAAGAGATTCGTACAAATCTTCCATCGAAAATTGTAGCAAAAAATTAAGAGATATTTTACATTGTGATAATCAACAATTTGTAGAGGTTAAAACTGATAATTTAAATAATTCGACGCTTAATGATCTTACAAAATGTCTTGAAACAATGTTACATAACTGCAATATAATACGCGTTTCATATGAAAATGATATCGAAAAATTAAAAACAACAATAGATGAAACAAATACAAATTTATGTAAGCAACAATTAACCATTACAGCTTTAGAAGAACAAAATAAGCAGAATCTTGTGGAACTAGCTAATATCGAGGAAGAGAAGAAGCAAAAGGATTTATTAGTAAATGAACAAAAGCAAATTATTTTTACATATTCACAAGAAATCGAAGTTCTAAAAAAAATTAGAGAGGAGAAACTCGTTTTGGAACAAAATTTACATGAATTAACAAATCGAGAGTCACTGCTGAGACATGCTACACAATTAGAAGAGCTACAGAACATAAATAAAGATCTGAAATTATTAAAAGAAGAAACTGAGCAATACTCTGAAGAATACAAAAAATTTGTTAAACTAACATTTGAAAAATTGCAACATGAATATTACACATTACATCATGATTATCATAAAGTACAACAAGAAAAGGAAAACTTAGAGTATAATTTCAACTGTAATAAGGAAGAATTATCAAAAATTCAAGCAATAAATACTACATTACAACAAAACTTATTAGAAAATAAAGAAAAGATAGATACTTTAGAAAATAAGGAAAGAAGTCTCTTCACTGAATTAAATGAATACAAACGCAATGTACAAGAATTAAGAGATATGAATCACACGTTGGAAGAACTGTACGCAGTGATGAAAACTGAAACAAATAATAAACTTGAAAGTCTCAAGTCGGATTGCACTAAATTATTACTCGAATTGAAAGATGCCACTGATAAGCTAAATTTATTACATCAAGAAAAGAGTGATACAATGACGCAAATAGGATTAAAAGAAGCTCAAATTAACAGGTTACTTTTAGATGTTTCAGCTTTAAAATCAGAAAAGAATGATTTAATGTATGCTCATAAAGAAACACTTGAAATGAAAGATAAAGAATTAGGAATAAAAGAAAAGGCCTTATTGACATTACAAACTAAAATGGAAAAATTGAGCAGCGAAGCAAATATGACGGAAAAGAAGATGAAAGAGATAATTATTAATCTTCAAGAAGTAAGATCCAGTCAGGACGCTGTCTTAGCAACTCAAGAAGCAGCTCTGAAAGAAAAGTGTCAATACATAGAAGAGCTGCAAGAAAGATTTGATAATTCGAAGGATATCTTGAATAAAGAACTTGAAGAAACAAAATTATCATTACGTGAGTGTCAAATTAAATTCTTTGACTTAGAAAATCAACTTAATAACCAAAATAGGACAATAACAGAATTGCAAGACATGCTCAAAACAATAAATGTAGAACTTGAAACGAGTAAAGAGTATTGTAAGCATATAGATGCAAGTCAAGAAGAAATTATAAAATTATGTCAAGAATTGGAACATCCAACTAAAAATTTAAATTCTATGATTACGAAAACGTGCTCAGACTTTGATATACATGATGTATTGGAGTATGAGTGCATTAATATAGAGAATAAGTATAAGTGCATTAATATAGACAATAATGCAAATATCTTGAATGTTATCAAGACGACTCTTGATGAATTACACAAATCTCAGAAAATTATCTCGCATTTATCATGTGCAAATATAGAATTGAATGAAGTTTTATCGAAACAAAAAGTACTTGTAGAGAACAGTGTAAAAGACAAAGAAGAAGTTTGCAGTCTCAAGAATAAAATACGAGAATTGGAAATAATAGCACAGAAACGAAATAATTATATCAAGAACCTCATAAAAAATAAGGAATCTTTGCAGGAATCTTTGCAGAAAGTTTTCGCCACGCGCAATGATTTAGATACTATTTTAACATCAACTAAACAAAAATGGAATGAAATGCTGACAAAGTTTCAAAATATTTTTCATACTGAACATTTCATTTGCGACGAACTTAAACAGCTGCAAATTAAGAAGACAAATCTTGAAGATACATTGTTGAAGTGTCAAATTGATTATTCAGAGAACATCAAATCTCTTTCTGACATTTTATGGGAAAAGTTCCTGTGGACAGAACAAAAATTACATGATACCTATTTATGTTCAATACATGAGAAGGAATGTTTGGATATATTAACTAATGTAGAAGAAGATCAATTTTCTAATGAGAAAATAGTAATTAATATGGAGTTGGAAAAATATAAAACGCTGCAAATTGATGTAATAAAATCTGAAGAAGAGATAGAATCTTTCACTGCTTTAGCTACTTTTTACGATAACAGTTTAAAATCTGGCGAAATCAAGAGTCAAATAGAGATAGAAAAGAAATTACAAAATCAAATTAATCAGTTGACAAAGGAAAGGAAAGATCTAAAAACTAAAATGGACACAATGCGTTCAAGGAATATAAAATTAGAGAAAAATATCGATGATCTTAGAACGGAAATAAAGAAATTAAAATCGACGGAGTCAGCGCTGGTGGAGACAGCGTCGACGGAAGTTAACTTAACAATCTCTGAAGGATCTGAAGTGCAATCTCTAAAAGAAGAGTTAGAACATTTGAAAGAACAGAATCAACAGCTACATGAAAAAAAAAATGAGTCAAGCAAACTAGCAAAACAAAAATTTGACAGTCAGTTAAAAGAGATACATGCCAAATATGAACAAAAATTAGAAGATATCAAACAACAAATGGTAAGTAGAAAAATATCTATATTTTAAAATTTTAGGACTCATTCACGTAAATGTTAAATTTACAGAAAACACTCTATGATGAGCAAATAACGAAGTCAAGTAAGGATCAAGAGAAGATTATGCAAGAAAAGTTACAAAATCAAATGGAAATAATGTGTCACAAACAGAGAGATGAACTTAACAGATACAAAGCACACGTTGGCGACTTAAGTTCACAACTTTGGAGTGTAGGAGAAAAACTCCTAATCGAGCAACAAGAGAAGGAAAATGCATTACAGCGTGTAAAAGTATTAGAAACTAATCTTAAAGAATTTCAAACGGACCAGCCAATAGCCACAATTTCGCGTAAGACTTGCAAGTACGCACAACTATTTCTTAGATAGAAAATATATTGTAAAAAAATTGTCAATTTAACGATTAATCTATTATAGAATGGAGAAACAAGAAATGTTACCTGAAAATATACAACAAGCACATAAAATAACAACGCTTATAACTGAAGAAACACTCGAAAGGAGGCACAGTATTAGAAGTATGCAAGCGATGGGTAGTGTATTTAAAACAGAGGACGAAGAGGAAGTCTTTGATAATGTTTATCTAAGTATATTTCGCACATTATAAATATTCTAATGTTGATAAAAAATTTAATTTAATTTTTTTATGGCATGCATTAACTGATACTCTCTATTTCAGCTGATATGAAAAGAGGCAATTTTATGCCTATCACAGATATCAATCGTCTGTCCGTTTTACAAATGAGAAACTCTCTTTGCAAGCCTCATTTGAAATCTTCTTATCCAGCAGAAATGCAATTTCTTCCTCCAACTTTGACTGAAGAAGAGATTAAGGTAAGTTTCTTATTAATGTATATCACATCTTTGAAATTCTTATTGAATATATTAAATATTTTATTAATCTCAAGTAATATATGTTCATGTTTTTTAGACGGGTTCTTCAGTAGAAGAAAATTTTAACGATAGTCTTAGCCAAAGTCTTCTCCCAGAACAGAAAGCCAGGAAAAAAGATAGATCTCAGGTAAGAATAGTGTCCATCGCCTTTTATGAAATCATCTCTTAAATATTTACTTTCAATATTTATTGATATCATATAAAATATATAGATATCATATAAAAAACCCGGTCCTCCAACACCAAGCAAAAATGGAGGAAAATTAGCATTGCAGGTATTTGCATCCTCATGCTATTACTGTGCATATTCTTTGTATATAGCTATAAAAAAATCTGTTCAAGAATTCGCTAAAACTGAAAGAATAATTTTTTATGACGCTTTCATTATGCAATCGTATCATTAGAAAATTATTACTAAAAATTTCTGTAGGGTAATGAAGTAAGAAGCCCAAGTTCACGTATATTAAGAGAGCGAAATGTAGATAGAAGAACCACGACTACTCCTCATTCGCTGAAGAACATATTCTCGCTAAAACGACAAGATGAAGTAAGTATAAAAAATCAATGTAAAAAAATAAATATAAACAATTTTATATTAAGCGATATTAATGTGTTAAATATATTTTTTTAATAGAATGCAACCAATACGCCAAAACGCAGACTCAGTAATCTTTTTCGCAAATCTCGTTTACAATCGGATCGCTGAATAAATATTGTAGCCATATGATTATGTATAAAAAATAACAATGTGTTAATATAACAACTAAGAGTTTTATAACTACAAATATTATATTCCCTTATTTTACATAATTTACATGACATCTGCATTATTTATTTAAATATTACGGATGTCATATAAATTATATAAAATTAGTAAAATTAGTATAGTATAATAATTTTAGTCTATGACTATTCTTATTTTTTGTCATGTTAAATATATATTGGAAGAAGATTGAGAATTATTGTAACTTTTGCAATGATACGTGTAATAATGTGTAAATAGATTTGTGGCACATAAATAATATTTTATAAATTTATATGAAACATTCAAGTGTACAAAGCATTATCACAAAATGTACAGGAAAAACAAGATATAATTATAAAAGTAGTCAAATTTACCATATGCTTCTACAATGCCTTCACAAATAAAACTATTAAATAAAGCTATTAAACAATTTTTATCTATGTTGTATATTTATTTAAAAAAGTTATTAAATGTGATAAGATGTTTTTTTTTAATATTCATTTTTATATAAAAATGAAATATATATATATATATATATATATATATATTGTATTATTATAACATAAATAATGTAATAAACTCAATTCTAAAAACTTAAAATTTGTTTTATATGTAATAACGTATATGTTATAATGTAATATTCGTCTGTCGAAACGTATTAATACATGTACAATGAAGTAAACTCAATTCTGAAAACTTAAAATTTTTTCTTTCATGTAATAACATATAATGTTATAATGTTCATCTGTCGAAACATATTAATACTTGTTCTATACATAAAAGCTCTATGTATCTATATAAATTAAATTGAGATTAGGTTTGTGTAATTTTCAAATCGCGTAGCTGCTTTGAATACATATCACAATCCAATCGTTTAAATTTAAGAATATGAGAGAGCGAAGCTTTTAATAATTATGATGTCTCCTACTCAGAATCAGATTCCTGTAATTTAATTTAAATCATGTAACTTATAGCATTATGTTCAAACTGTAATATTATTCGAACTTACCATATATTGTCCCTCAACATATCTTCCCGAGTTTCTAGAGGTTCTCCGCAATTCCCTGTGCTCTACGTGATCTTGATTTCGCCGTCTAATGAAAAATTACGTTTATTTTATAATCTCAAAATAGATACATGACAGCATACTTACGATCTTGACTGGATTTGTAAAGTTTTAAGTCTGTTATCAATATCATGTGAAGGACTCGTCGAGGTATCTTCTATGGCTGCTGTAGGAGATGTTTGCATTTCTGCGGTGTTATTATTATCATAGAAAGCATTTGTTTTGGTTCCGCGTATTACCACTTTAGTAACTGGTAATCTAAAAATGAAATGATTATATAGACATTTATTAAGTAAATGTACTTTATAATTTAAAAATGATATTTCTATATTTCAATTGATGCATTACTTTTCTATTCATATTTAAATCAATAAAAATATGAGAAAATAAATTACTCACTGGTTTTTCCGTGGACCACGCTTTTTCTTTTGTTTACTGAAATAAAAATGCCCATTTTCAGGTGGAAGTGCAATTATTCTGATTACTCTGAGATAAAGGGACAAAAATATCAAAATTACGAGAAATTGTCAAGTGCATACATATGATCGATTTGTATAATATATTATTTAGAATTTTTTAAAAATATTCCTTTTTAATAAGTAAAATATTAAAATAGAAATAACAATATCAAGAAATGATATAAATGACACATATAGAATGACACATAGAATGACACATATTTGTGAAGTGATGGGTATAGAGAACGGCGTGTCATGAAGAGGAACATAGGCATTATTAATTTTAGGTAATATGAAGCATACAGAAATGATCAATTCTTTTATTTTGCTACATGTTAATGATTAATAAAATGATTAATAAAAATGTTTTTTTTTTGCGCTTTTCAATGACTCTTTTTAATTTTGATAAAGTAGGATTTAGGAGCGCTGGGAATAGGAGGTCTTATTTGAAGCAATATTTATTCATATGTCTATCACACCAATTTGTATTATTAATATATAAATAGAATACAAAGATTTTTTTAAGATTACTTGAGTTTCAATCTCGATAAAATACACACATCGTTCTCTATGCACTATTTTTTCAATTACCTCAAAAATATGATACGATAATATTATATATTTGTAATAATCTCTTATTCTAGCAGAAATGCTTTGTTGTTAAAACAAGCATATAATAGAAATATAATAGATTACATCGAAAATATACAATTTTTGTCCCTTACATATAGTTTTAAATATACACGATTGATATAATTTTCATCTAAAAATATGTTCTTAAATTCTTTAAGGCCGCCTGTAACAAGCGGTTAGGCTCACTACTCATGCAAACATATATGTGTATACAAAAAATAATTTTTTTGTTTAAAATATTATGATTTTAAGTAACAATAGATATTTACAAATTAAGCACAAGCATGCAGTTATACTGCAAGCAGATCGCAATTTTTTAAATAAAAAAATATACAACTTATGATTCCACATTCTCTCTTTCTTCCTCTTTCTCTCACACGCACACTTTCTCAATAGTGCTTTAAATTTTTTAAATTGTAAAATTATGATAATTATAAAATTTCGTATTTTAACATATCAAAATAATAGAGTTTTTAACAGTATACATCGATTCATCATACATAGAATTCATTCTTTTTCATAATTTTATCATAGCAATGAGTAACATACTAAAGTTTTACGAATATATCATAAAATTAATAAAGCATTAATGAAAAAATGGCAGTAAAATAAAAATATTATTAGTAATGGGACTGCTACCACTATTTCTACAGAACTACATTTTGCAAGCAACATTACTATCTTATAGCAATAATAAAAGAAGCACATTAGTATGTGCATAGAATTTGCGCACTTTTAGTTTTATAATGTTTTATATTGTCTACATATATATTATATATAATGTTCTAATATAATATTTTTTTGTTAAACTTATTAGTATGGTCTTAATTATAATTACAAATAACTTATATGTCACTAGTCGATAACAAAGAAAATTTATCAAGCACTTGAATATTATTACAATAAAAATTAAATGCTTTACTAGTTGCTGCAATAAAAACTATACATATTGTCCATATATAAATTATAACACATGACTTGAAATGCAAGCTATACACAATATATAACTACATATACACATATAGATAAATAATATAGTTTGCATTGCAAAAGCTAAAATATTTTGTTTTTATTATTTTTATATTCGAGCGCTTGCTGATTTTTTGTTATCGAACAGTTACATATAACAATTATTTTCCATTATAATTAAGATCATCCTATAACGAGTGTAACAAAAAACAATATTACATTAGATTTTCTCTATATTCGGGTACTTCCAACTCACCCAGCAAGTTCGTGATCAGAACCTTCGTCAGGTTCATCAGCATCTTCTTCTTCTGCAAAAATAAATATTATTGTTGAGACGATGAAGAAGACAGGATAACTTAAAATTAATACTTTACTCTTAATGCTTCTATAATTACAATCATAAACGCAATTATTTCTGCAATTTATGTCTGTCTCAATTCAAGTCCGAATTCTACAGCATTACATTATTTTAGTCTTGCATGAAAATGGTAAGAAAATAAGAACTTTACAGTAAAAATTATGATACATTTATCAATTTCCTATTCAATTAATTTTGAAAAACGGAGTTTTGTCTCATGAATATATACACCAGAAGTACTTTTTAAAATAATCATAGTGACATAAAATCTTTTACCTGCTAAATCTTTCTTGCGTCTTGTGTAAGCTCGTTTACTTGTAACTGGTACTTGATCAGTTTCACCATGTAATAAACTATTTCTGTATAATAACAAAGGCTGCCAATCCTCTCCTCGTGAAGATGGCATTCCAGCTTGTAGTCGTCTATCCAGAAAGTTGAGTCTACAATTGGATACATCATATTAAAACTCATAAATTTGAAGAAAAATATTGGCACAAGATTTTAGATTTAAAATATTTTTTTATTAGATATTAAATTTAAAATATAGTACACTTACACTAGACGTTTATCTTGTTTGAGAAGTTTATTCGTGAATTCTGACAATATTTCCAGGAACGGTAAATTCGGTGGTGGACCTGTAGGATCCTGTTCGATACCATCTGGAGGAGTAATGACGAATAACACTCCTGCACGATGTAAGGCCGTAATCGCTTCACGATTTTTCACAGCGTCCAAGCCAAAGGATAAAGCAAATCGTTTCGCGAGTTCCTAGATCCATAATTAGATTTTAGCATATTTTATCTCATTGCATTACAAATTACATATCAATAGTTACATACCTTTATCGCAGTAAATTCTTCGCTATTTCTGTTCACCTTGCCCTTTTCAGCCATTATCTCATTATATAAAATATTTAAGCTTTGTTGCATCGTTAATGCACAATTCGTTTTGTTAATATCTCTCGCTTTCCCTAATGTAGTTTTAATAATATCGCCATAGTCATTGTAATATTTGACGTAATGTTTAAACACATCTGCCGCAGCTTTCGTGGGAATCATATTATATACAATTAACTTGCAGTAGCCAGCCAAAAAATTTCTTCGTTTATGTAGTTCTTCGATTTTAGAATGTTCATCATGCTCATCTGTGAAATAAATTCATATTATATATTTTTCAGTAAGTTTATTTAATATATCATTCTTCAATTTATATTCTTCAAAAATTGCATTACTTAAAAAATTAAATTTCGCAGAAAAGAGGAAAACTATTTTTCAACTTGACAAAAAATTATTGATTAATCAAACAATATTGGCAAAAAGAATGCTTAATATGGTGACATGTTATTTTTTTTATTTTTGTTTCACAATCTTTGAAAAAAAGATCATCTTTTTTGAGCTATGCCAATTTCTTTATAAAGTTAAATTACTTCACTTTTAATAATTAATAGGATAATGTTTACTTAACTCATTCATGATAACACGAAAATAAGGTTTTTTTTAAATTGTTTATCTTTTGAAGAGAGCAATATATTAGTTATTCAGCTGAGACACTGAACTGTCTAATAATAAAACATTTTCCTATCAAACAAAAAATCTAGATCTAATTCTTAATCTTACTGTCTCGCATATAAAAAAAGATATTATTTTCCACTATGATACAAATAAGAACTAAAATAAATTTTAAGATATATAATAAATAAATGCTGTATGCATGTTCGGAAAATAAAAATAAAAATAATTCACCATCTTCCTCTTCGGAGAAGACATACTCTTGTATAAATCTATTGAGCATGTTTTGCATTGCTTGGTCCGGTTCATATACCAACTGATGCATCAAGGGATTAGTATGCGTAGTCAATTGATTGCAGAATACTACTAATAAGTCACATATGGTATTGTACGCAACTTCCCTTAAGATCGGCGATGATGGCTATTTAACATTACAAATATTATTTATAAAACATTTTACGTTTATAAACATTTAATGTGACTTTGTTTTCGAATTTGGGTAAAAATTATAATTACCGTGCTGCTACTATCACCACTGACAAAATGGCGCATCAAACCTATAAACGAATGCAGTCGTTCATTCAACTGTCGACATTCATTCTCGCCACGACTGCCTGAGTCCACAGCTTCCATCAAATGATGTTCGCCCCACAAAATGGCGAAGAAGCATGCGCTTATGCAGTATTTAACTGCCTTAGGTGGTAAGCATCTGCGTGTAAATATAAACAATTAAAATTAAAATATATTTAAATATATTTTATATATTTAAACATATTTAAACATATATTTGTATAATTTCATAAATATAAGGAAAATTACTTTGAAGGATCCTTTGCATCTTCAATATCCTTATACAATGAATCCCATATACCCCAAGGATTCATATTGTGACAGGAATAAAATATAGAAACTTTTTTGAGTGATTGGACCACGTTAAATATTTCATCTTCGTCTGGTTCCTCATTTCCCTCAATCAAATTTCTATATTCGTCGATCGCCTCTTTATATTTATTTACGATTGAATCGATTAAAGTTGAACGAGCGACGTCACACCTATAAGAAAATAATTTGAATACTGAATGCTTTAATACGTATAATTTGAAAAAAGCGATACACATACCTAGTGAAGATAGCATGACCTTCCACGCACATGTGTTCCAATGTTTTAGACGCTGTATCTAAAACTTCGGTATCATGCATTTTTTCTACAATCCCGTGAATTTTACTTAATAGAGAGTCTAAATTCATTTCCTGTCTAGATTTTGTATAAATATCTAAATCGAAATATTGCGGGATTGCGAGTAAATTTGCCAATTTTTCAGGATCCGCTCTGTATTTATCAAGTAACAGTGGTAACGTTTGAATAAAATGTTCTGTCAATTTTTGCTTATCATCGTAAACTTGTTTAAGTTCTTTCACTGACAGAATTTTTCGAGTAGGTCCACGGCCGACCGGTGCTTCGCCCGTAGCAGCTTGTTTTATGCAACACACCATCAATTCAATGAGGGATGTTTCTTTTTGATTATCCAATGCTTCTTCATCGGGACCAGCCTCCTCCAACAAAAGATCCGTCATACATTCCCAATCTTTCATCATTTGATTAGTTTCGATCAGAGAATCAACTAGATATGCCCCGTGTTCGTGTAACTCGGATTCGATGAAGAACAGAACAAGATCACGTATAAGTGGCGTATTCGGTAATCGTTTCTTGCCACGTCTGGTCTTAACACTCGCCATAGTTACTTCGTCTAGACGGAATAAACGTTCATTCAGAAATTCACCAGCTGCCTGCGCGACCGCGCGATGTGAGGAATAAACAAGCTCATACACATGTTCGCAGTCTTTATCAGTGAGGATCTCTCTATGATGTTTCAAGATTGAGATAACGAGTTTCACAGCCTGGACCGCCACATCATATTCCTTGTCTAATGTCATTGCGACGATTCTATCTTTAAACTTACTTGTGAACAATTCGAGCTTTGTTTTTAGTTCCTCTGAGGCATACAATGGTTGTAATGCCTGTAAGCATTTTAATCTAACTTCTCCAACTTTATCATGTAAGGTCCAACCTACAAAATTCAAACACGAAAATATAACTTGACTTTTATTTTCATTGTGTAAAAAGTGAAAATATTATGTACCAATATATTTCAAATAAGAATCATCTAAGAAATTTTGGTGGAACTTCTTCATCCAGACTCCAATTTCTGCCATGCAAATCGCACGTATTTCCGGCAAGGTATCTCTGTATCTATGAACAAAAACGGATTTAAACATGTATGTAAGCATATTCTTTATTTCGTCCATATTCTCTTCCAATTCTTTTCGCTTTGCCATCAAAGATTCCAATCTGTCTGCTGCTCTTTTCTCCCGAGCCTTTTGTCTCTCTGCTTCATACTGTCGTTGCGTGTTGTCCAAATTTATAGATACAGTCAAAGCAACATCTACCAAAGCTGTCATTAATTTCATGGCTACAAGTCAAATTGTGCTATTAATACACATTTTGGAGTTCACAGTAGTAAAATTTTATAAACACTCAGTTTGTAAATTTACCTGCAAGCGTTGCGGTATGTCTAAACGCTCTTACTTGTGAATCTGACAGCCCAGTTAGTAAAGAAATAACATTATCCATTAAAAATTGATCATAAATAATCGAATATTGGCACTGTCGGACGAGAATTTGGACGAATTCACAAAAATTTGCACGGAACTTCTTCCACTGTTGTCCCGTCATTATCAATGGATATTCACCACTTTCCTGTAGAATAAAATTTTATAATGATAAAGTTACGATCTATTAAGCATTATAATCTGAGAAACATACTTCGTCAAATTCCTCGGTCATCTTGCGAATTATTGCTACATGTTCCATGGTCAGTTGCATTTCGGAAGTAATGCGACCTTTGCAACCACTTGCATTAATAAAAAATTGCATCAACATAAGAAGGGCGTTCTCTCTGTTACTTTTATACTTTTCTATCCAGTCGTCAACAATAGTCTGTTAAACAATATTTGTAAAACATTTTGATACACAGCTCTTATCATGTATTTATTAATATATAAATCAATTTACTGTGAGCGACGAACGATTATTTCTAATAACATAATAAAGACTAGCTTCATCTTCTAAACTATGTGGATGGTGCGCTCTTTTATTACGTCCTCGTCCACCACCGCCTTTGCTTTTGCTGGTGGATAGTGGAACATAATCCGTATCAATTTCTTTGTACTTGGGTTGCTGCACTATGCCTCCTTTAAAAAGTCAAAGATTACAATAGATTACAATTTTTCATATTATTTGTGTGTTACAAAGTCCATAAATACATATTCATGCATACCACGCATCCTGGCACGCGTGTTTCTTGTAATCCTCATATTAGAAGCTGCTGGTGTTGCAGGAGCCTCGAATTGTGTCTGATTATCAAGATTTCCTGATTGTTCCTGATATTGCTGTTGAGTTGTACCCGGCGAACTGTAGCTCTCAGAGGAGTAATGTTCTGGACTATAAATATACAATAATTAGTTAATTTAAACTCTTATATACAATTTTGATGTAATAACTGACTAATTATAAAGAAATATATGATTATAAAGGAACATATTGTTCTTTTAAAGTGTTTTCTTTCTTTCTTCAGTTTCTGTTTTTTTTTTATAAGCAAGTAGAAGATTAGACATTAGAGTTATGTTATTTATTTAGCAGATAAAGTCATTTATTTCAAATACAAATGTATACTAGTTAAGTCACTAAGTTAAGTCACAGACTTAATAACATCAATTCGCTAATTTGATACTTACGTGGGATTGTGCAGCGGAGTCTGAGACGGAGTCTGATTGTACGGTGTATATGCATTGTAAGAGTCGTTCGCGTCCCCGCCGGAATTGTCATTCATCGGCGTCAATGGTGTCATCGGTGTATCATACTCCGGAGGCACCGGATCGTCCATACGGATCCGTTTGCCTCCCCTTCTGTGCATCATCGTAACGTTCTCTAAGTTTTAATGCGTCGTTCCAGAAAGATTTCGTGCCCTCGGGAAAACGCGCGCTCGGCCGCGATAACCGCGCGTTAAGTCGCCATAACCGCGCGCGAATCGTACTTTGCCGAGACTCTCACTAAACGTGTCGAGACGCACCATTCGGATACTTTTGACAAAGCGAAGGTTATTTCTTGTGATTCTTGATGGCACTTAAATTTAAACTCGTTTTTAGTATTCAATGCCCTTCTTTTTATATTAACGTCTGATTTCCGATACTCACAATCATCCGCGATGTCTCGGAATGTCTCGATATGTAACGTTCAATCGCCAATTAATACCAAATTCCGTTACAATCGAGATAAGATGGGGACATCTTGAGACGCGTCTCGACGAATGATTTTCATTGGTCGCCCAATTGAGAATTCCCTAGATGTTTAGCTTCATGAGAACACGCCCACCATTTTGTCTAAGTCCTCGCCATTTTCCTTCCAGCCGTAATTTGAATTGTCTGTCTCTTTTCTCCTAACGCTTTCAGTGCTGTGTCGGAAAGGACGGAGAGCGTGCTATTGCATTATTCTGTAAAGTGCGTTCCGTTTTCGCGCTCACAGCGCTTGTAAGCATCATTTATCTTTGTTTAATATTCGATAGATCGGATAAACAACAAGGATAATATATATGATTATAGCACGGAACGTGAAAACAAAACACACTTCAGTCACGATCCTTCGCGCGCGATGAGGAAAAGTGGAAGCGTTTCGCGCGCGTACAAATGTGCTTACGATTGCAGAAATTTCACCTGAGTCATCCAGGTATCAATTTGTTTAATATTTGAGGAACAACAATCAAGTTTCGAGTCAAAGTTTCTGAATACGGCTTAAAAATAACGAAGGTAATTTAAAATATATCTAATGCCCGTTCCTACCGTAGATTACTTTTTGTTTTTTTTTCTAGTTCTAAGAATTAGAAAAAATGAAGAGTAAATTAAATCGAGTAAAGTCAATCTACATTTGTGGAAATAGAACCAAGATTAAAATGAAACTACATTAGTAGAAATGGGCATAAACGAGACGAAAGATCTATCTTTTGAAATTTAAAATGAGATAGATATAATATGATAGATTATATGTTTGATATTCAATTAAAGCGAAAAAGAAAATTTTAGCGGAGGAATAAATAACAGATCTGAATAAATTCCTTAATCTGCAATTAATATATTTTGTTGATTTTCAGAATGTGATTAGCTGATTCTCCTGAAGAAGTTTTGAGGATTCCCTTTCGAGACGCCGAACATCGATCGTCATGGTGGTTATAATCTGACAAAATTATTTTTCGAATATCGGGAGGGTAAGTCTGCTATCGATGCAATAATACAAGACGCCTGCGCTCTTTTTCAATTCTTTTATTATTCATATACTTTCGTTATTATAATGATACGTAAGATTATACAATGATATTCTACAAGTTAGTTTTGATAAGAAATAAGAGAGGCGCGGATTCGAAAACGTTCGCGCGGACGCCGACTTTCCCGAGGAAATACGACTCTCGTGTCTCAAAGGTGATCTCAGTTAAATCCTGATTAACTTAATCAGACCGGTAAAATTGTTTGAAACAAAAATTTCTAATTGCAAAATTCGCTAATTGTCCCTAACCTTTTTTTTTAAACAACATGTTAATAATTCAACAAAATTAATAATATGACAAAATGATATCAAGTAACATCATTTCGTTAAGATATTAATTTTGTCGAATTATTAACATATTGTATAACAAAAGATTAGAGACAATATTATACAATTAGGAATTTTATACTGTTAATAAATTGATCACTGATTAAGTTAATCAAATTTTTTATTTGCCCTTAAGAAATTCCCCAATTACAGCATTCTCCTCACCCAAATTTTTAATATCATATTATTTTGGTTTTATTAAATAATTTTATATTGATCTTTTTACGCGTACAAAATCAATGCTTAAAAAATTGCAATTCTATATATTTTTAAGTCATATTAAATCATTATAAAAAACCAATTATAATACTCATAATAACTCATACAAATTACAATACATTCACAAGTTATGATAATGATCTCTGCGAACTAATTGATGTACGGTTCGTAATCAAATTAATCGACATTAATATCAGTAATCAGGTTTAAGGTGTAGGCGAAAAGTCGGCATTTTTGAAACATAAAGCGAACATCGATCAGTTAATCTGTGGTACAGAGTAAGAAATGTACAAAGCGAGCATGTCTCGTTTTCTTCTCTCGTGCCGTATTCGTTTAATTGCCTACCTTTTTTCTAAACTTATACGGTTTCGCGAGTAGTGTTACTTTCTTTCTTTCTTTTCGCGCGTTTGCTTGCATTTATCGAAATCGTCACTGTCATTGCTAACAGTAAACGCGCCGCGAAATCGCCGTGCGAACGGAATTCTTAAGGCAGTCGTTATTAAGTACTACGATAAGTTTTGGCACTTACAGATTTACGATTGCACTAATTGCGAATGGTACCGGCCGCGCTCTCCGAGAAAACGCCTGTCTTCTACACTATGTATAACATATGTATATTTGATATCAAATCTCCGCTGTGTGCGGCGCAACGAGAATCGCAATCCTAATTTTTTTCTATGTTAGTTACGCTTCCTGGGGACGGTATTGCTATTAATAACGCTCGACATTGTTTACTACGTTATTATCGTTCGAAAGAAATTTTACAAGAATCTCCCTGCCTACACATTGCGTATACACATATCTGTCTACAAAACTTCGCTGTACCATTTATTTAGTCTTACTTTGCTACGAAGGCAAATGGAAATGTCATTTTTGTCATCATCCTTTTTGATGAAAATTAGTATGAAAAATGCCCAAAATATAAATATGCATGAAAAGAACGATTTTGTTAAAATATCTAAAAATTGAGGTAGATACAGATCTGAAAATAATTTTGTTACACTATTAAAATTATTATGTAGGAAACTCGTGAGCAATGCTGTCAAAAGTTTTGACGTTCTAATCATTAGTTTGAGCGTATCCTATATAATATTATTTTGATAACAAAATTTATTCTCCCAACAAAATTTATTCTCAAATCTCTAGCAAAACTTTTAAATACTTTAGCAAAACTGTTCTTTCCATGTGCACAAAAAAATGATAGTGCTTTAATTCGGAAAAATTTATTCTTGTTCGCTTGTGAGTCGCACGTGACGTTGTACACGAGAAATGTTATTGTTTTGACAAATCACTTTAGCTCGAGTAAAGCAACGCAAAACTGCTAATGTTACAACGTTGCGATGCGCTCGCATCCTTTAAATTTAAATTTATATTAAAGCTTTGTAGTAAGAAACACAGCGTAATACAATTGACACAGTGATCATTTCATCTTTGTTTAACAGCAAATAACAAGGATGTAATGATTCACTGTGTTACACCGTGTCATCTGTGTTTTTTACTGGAAAGTATTCTATATATCTCAAAATTTGAAAAGAGTTATTTTGTATGCTGTAAGTTGCTAAAAGCCGGTTTTATACCTTTGAGAATATTGGATATCAATTATCGCTTGCCTTAATAATGAAAACAGAACGCAATTTGATATTTAATACTTTTTGACATTTAATACTTTTCCATTTTAAATGCAAACGTGAAGATAAAATATGTCTTGCCTGTTTGCTACTTGTTTATATGATTTATACAGTAATTTAATATAAAATATAAAAAATAAAGTATAAAAAATATTTCGATAACAGAGAAATTATTTCAGAATAACATTTTTGAGAGATATTTAAGCTTAAGGCAAAGCAATATTAATAAGCGAAATTGAAAATTTGATCTTATTAGTTCAGATATAGGTAATATAAATAAAACTGGCACAGCGTGTTCAAGAACATGAATGGTTCATTAAAAGACACAGGAAGAAGAAATATATGTAAATGACAAATCATTGGTAACTGTTACGCGTGTTTCGTGTGTAATATTCTTACGCAAGCCGTGACCTTTTTCCATTAATAAACAAAAATTTTAAAAAGTAGCTCTCTATTCTCATATATGAGAAGCAAGGCGTTAGTGACGTTTCTTCGATACTGCTCGCCTCGAGGCACGTTATTTTTCATGGACGCAATATGTTCAGATAGGACTTAAGGATCAATAGCTCCTTGTCCTACCTTCATGGTATATAATAATCGATATTCAGAGGGATGAAATTCAAACGAGGCCAAAATCCGTGTGAACGGTAACGTCACAGTTGTTGGGCTTATCGGCGGCCGCCATATTCACCTCTACCAAGGTATCCACGCTGTTAATTGGACAGCCCTTGAGGATTTTCTGCGCCGCTAGGCTGGTGAACTGCACTTGCATGTCACTGAGACTGGGATAAGAGTGCAAATCTGAACCTCGGCTCACAGTCTTCTCTAAGTTGGGCTCGGAGCCCTGAGGAGCTCGTTGCTGCTTCACTGTCTCGAGATTCTCGATGTATACGTCATTGAAAGAGCCACCAAAACCATCATACGACTTGGTAGGTGACGGCGGATTCGAGGCGATATTGTTCTTCGAACCGGGATGAAGTAGATTGCGATAACTCAGCGCGTCCTTAGATAACGACAGGCTAAGCTTACGCGAGTTATTCATCGCATCGTTGGTGTTCTTCGTAGTGGACAACGCAGCAGCCTCTTGTACCAGAGCGTTCTTGTCGACGTTGTTAGCCGAGGCATCGATCAAGTGGGCTTGACTATTATTCAAACGGTTTGTTAGCTTCAGCTTGTTAGGCACTTCATCTTCGACTTTCGGCTTGTTCTCCTTGTCAGATTCCGACAGCAGAAGACTCGTTTTTGGATCTTTCGGCGTGTAGAGTGACGACGGACGCTCGGCCTTGATCGGTTTATTCAGCTTTTCGTCATCAAGTTTCGATTTAAAAAGCTTCTCGTCATCCACCCGGGTCTTGTAGGCTTTCTCGGCTACTAGCTCTCTCTCCTGCTTCTCCTTGCAATCGATAACTTCTTTCTCGGCAATCTTCGTCTTCACCGTACCATTCTCGAAAGTGATTACGGACCTCATCGGTGAGTTGTTCTGCTGAACGTAGATCTTCGTGCCAGGCGAGCCGGAAATGGTCGTCGTACTGGTCGTATTGGAGGCCAACGTCACGCTATTCTGTATCGTCCGTTGCTCCTGTGATGACGGGCTTAGATTGGTAGACACCTGAAGAGTTATCGAGTTCTGCGCCTCTTGCAGAGGAGTCAGCGAACCTTGCTGAACGACTTTGAGCGGTGACGATTTCGTGGATAGTGTGGCCGTTTTCAATGGCGAACAAGTTAATTTCGTACTGGAAATTGACTTGCCGCTAGAATGAGACGAATGACCCGACGAAGTTTTTTGCAGCACCTTAAAATACAATTTCTTTATTAAAGAGAATAATTAAAGAAAAATTAAGGAAGTGAAAAAAATTAAAAAATTAAGGAGGTTAAAATTAATTACTATATACAAAGAACATTAAAATGTTTAATATTTTGATATATTTTAAATGGATAAAATATTTACGAGTATCTTTTTTATCAGAAAAAAATATATACGCATGCAAATATTTTGTTACATATTTATAACGGAGTTACATCCACCTTATGTTGTGGGGAACCATTGGTCGATTTAGTGCCAATATTGCTGAAGTCATGACTCGGTCTTCTTGAGTTGGTCTGCCTAGTGTTGGGCCTACCCAACGTTGTCGTTTTAGCCGGACTCGCATTCATTGTTCTAACTGAACCAGAGCTACCACCGCTTCTGCTAGGTGACGAATTCGTCGAGTTTTTATCGTTTTGTGTTTGATTACGCGTTTGATAACCCTCCTGATTGGTGCTGGGTGGTAGAACAGATGCTCTAGACGTACATCTGCTCAAGCTTGAGCATTTGGATCTCGGCAGAGTAGAGCACGGTGATCGATGCCTTCGAGAGCTTCTTGGCGTCGAGTTGGCCAATAAACTCGAGGAGTCACCGCTGGCTTGACGCCGATGTCGCCTTGGTAAAGTGGCCGATCGCACCGAGCTCGAATCATCCCACACTTGGAAACTAGCCTGCGATTGGTTTAAACCTTCCATCATCTGAAAAAAAGATTTGATCGATCTTTCGCGCGATTCGAAACTCTTTGGA
>Ga0157364_1000879_pt1 | contig 23398 bp, 9 predicted proteins | sample AttsexASBM2_FD_111476 | JGI IMG/M metagenome (GOLD analysis project Ga0157364, IMG submission 111476) | Fungus gardens microbial communities from leaf cutter ant in Ribeirão Preto, State of São Paulo, Brazil - Atta sexdens ASBM2 | ecosystem: Host-associated > Fungi > Mycelium > Unclassified ...
ACGTATAAACACGATATATACATATAGAGAAATATATATACTCACAAGAGTCATATATGTCTGTGTACACACACACACACACACACACACACACACACACACACACACACACACACACACACACACACACACACAACAGATACCTATACAGATATACAGATACACAGGCGCACATGCACTACTCTCAGATGCGTTGTTCGCTCTCTCTCAGGGCTGCTCCATGATTTCCGCCACTATTCTTTTCACACACATGCAATAATAATATTCTTTTCTCCTTCTTTTCTGAGAATATACGTATCGAGTAAATTAAATTAATTATTAACGAAGATAAATCGTAATTCTGGTCAAGGAAACAAGAAAGTAAAGCTTATGGCTACAAGTAAAAAAAAAAGATTATAAGAACTTGCGCACGCTCGATTTAGGAAGCAAAAGCACGCACGACCCATCCTCGCACTTCGTCCAAATACTAGATTTAGATCAATACCAATCAAAAAGAAAGATACCATACCGCCGCCCTACGTTTCCCCGATCCCAGCCCAAGCCAAGTAGGGCGGACGGTTGCTGGTTAGCAAAACTATTTACGAAGTAATTACTACTTACCTTAGAAAAATTATGGAAGACCTGTAGCACTTTATATAAACGAATTTTACTGCTGTTTCGAATACGATGTTGGTCGCTAGGACAGTTGAGAATATTGATAGATAAGATAGGGAATCGTTGTTCGAATTAAATTTATTGTTAGCCGTGATGATAGCATGTAAGATATAGAAGTTTAGAGGGATCAAAACAAAAACAGCGCATCAGTATTAGTCAAGTGCCATAGTAGCCAACATCGCGAGATGCAGTGAGAGAAACTAATTGAACGCTCATCGTTAATAATACCCGATTGTAGTAATTTAGACGTAAGTGATTAGCATTAGATCGTATTTAATATCACAATCGAAGTTTATCGACAATGTCGCAATGTAGCGTAAATGATAGCAAATTGAGACAAAAAGAAAGAGTGAATGAGAAAGAAAGAAAAATGAAGTAGTGATTTTAGACTTGTCGAAATTTTATTTGTTCAATTTGCTTTTAATTATTATTGACATTAGCCAAATATGGTGCTCGAGCTATAAACTGTGACATGTACAATCGACCTTATACTCGTGGTATAATTATATTTAACGAGTATCCGTTCGATTTTTTAAAAAACTACCCGATATAAAATAGCGTTGGCAATAGTAGAAATAGGACATAAAGAAGAAAAAAAACGGCGTTACAGTTCTTCCAAATTTTGTCTAAGCTACAATTGACGATTTTTGCGGTAAATATTACTCCTTTCGTAGGTTACATTTATACCGATTTTTCAGCACACTTATTAAAAAAAGAAAAATATATCAACGAGGTGAAAGTAAAAGAAGGGAGAGGGAGTTTCGAAAAGATTTGAAAGACGCTATTATTATTACTACCGATTATTGCGTTTATTTCGGTAGATTGTATATAGAATTACCAGATTCGTATTATCGATGATGCTGAGATAGCTAAATCGAGATAATAAATGTGACTTTGTAAGAAATTCAAATGTATGGTAATCTGGACCCTGTTCATCCTTAACCCGGCAGTGGTACCACAGGGCTAAGCGAAAAAGCCTGCAAAAAAGAAAAAGAAATCGCTTACTTTACGGGAGTGCACATTTAAACTATTCTAAACTGAAACGCCAAATTGTTAAAAAAAAGTTATACTTATTCATCTATTAAAAAGTACACTTATAAAGATTTATTTTTACATTTATGAAAAAGATATCAGTAAATCGTAATAAATTCTGCAATGAAAATGCGTATTGAAGTTTGGAAATGTCGCATTTTATTTTTGCAACTTGCATAATACAGATTATATACAAAAAAAATTTCTTCCATGATATTTAAATAAAATTTTTATTTTTTTATCTAATTTCTTTCATCAGAAAGAAGTTTTCTTTATTGTAAAACAGATTGCAATCCCAATATATTCCTTCATTATCTTGGCCTTACTACTGTTATCATTCGGAATATCATCCTTTATCGAAGTTAAATACATAATGTAAAATTAAGTTTTAGAGATTTATATTATAATTCTTTGTTTCTTATTCTACCATTTTAGTGAAAAGCATTTATAGAATGAATTAAGTAGGTCAATATTGTAATAATAAGTATAATTTTTTTATCTTCACGGAATTCTGAGATACATATATATTCCGGTGAATTGTTTTTTTTAGAAAGTGGTGCTAATATCTTTTTACTCTAATGTGAAATTTGTAAACTTATCCCATCCTATGGATGGTAACTTCGAATTTTATTTCTAGAAAGAAATATTAAACGTTTAATGTACATATTTACGTGTAAACACGAACCCATTTACATCGATCTCAATAAATGTAAAAAGAATAGAGGAAGAAAAAAATTGAAGTATCACAACTCTTTTTTATATGTAAAATATTTTTTTCTTATTCACATTATATACATCTTAAAAATATACTTAAACGAATCGATCTTTTTAACTGGATTTTTTATTCTTAGTTCTATTTAACTATATTTTATTTTATTTATTAAATATTAAAATTACATATAAAAATAGTTAATTTCATATACAAATACTAGATTGATTTAAAAAAATGACAAACAGTAAAACGAAAATTATATATGTAAAAATCGATTTTGCATTATGAACTTTGTTATGTTTATATATTTTCTGTATATAATGTTTATATTTTTTATGTGCACGCATGTATTTTACATTATGTCTAATTCTGATATAGCTAATATTTTGTTTGAAATGAAGTTTATAAATTCTATATTTTTGGTGCATTTATTAGACTTTTTGAAAGTTCACTTTCTTTAATTTTTAATTGACATTTCTGAATAATAAATAATTTCGTCAAACATGACGCAATCTTTTGCAAGGAAAATATAAACAATTTATATGTATACATCGCTAAAAATTTTATCATATTGATTACAGACAAATTTTACCACTGCCGAGTTAAACGCCTACCATACATAACGCGTTCCGTTCAATTTTCTAAAAATAAAAATTTTTGTAGAGCTTTAATATGTACTTACGTTGTTTATCCGATTTTGTATCTCTTCCGGTCTTCAATTGTACATTTTATTTATAAAATTTTTATATAAGAAATCGCGAATATTACCGCTACAGAATTGCGTATCGGCAAAAAATAAAAAGAAGAAGAGGAAGGCATTATGTTTTCACACATAGATTTTCAAAAGTGAACATTCTTGAACACCTCGCGTCGTTATGAATATGTGATATTACATATATCTGACGATTAGACCGATTGATAATGATCGATTCCGATTTTATTCGGAAGCGATAAGTTGAACGTATTGTGCCTGTGCTACAAATATTTGAAATAATAAAGATACAACTCTCGCTATATATATATATATACACACATATATATATATATATATATATATATATATATATATATATATATATATTGCTTCCTACGAATTTTACATCTATTTTCGAAACGCATCGCATAATTTTCTTGACAATCTGAGCAATATTACAAATATATTAATTTTAAGAACTTTATATATAAATTTTTTATATATAAATTGTTTCAGGTTTACAATTTACAAATTTGGAAATAATTCATATTTGCAAAATGAAATGTTGAAAGCCAAAATAGCAATTTATCAAAAACAGATTTTGCGAAGCTACAGATTTCTGTTAGAAATTTTGTCGACAGAATACAATCTGCTAACCAGATATGATGGTAGATTACCAGCAAACATTAAATGAAATCTGTACAATATTACTCCATTTAAGTTAATTATGATTCTTCTCAATTTCTACTGGCAATTTACTGTCAGATCGCAGTGATAAAACACGAGCTTAATACTGGATAAAGACGGGATTAAAATAGAATAAGTATACATTAGAATACATAGTAAATTATAGAATATAGAATACATAGTTAATTAAAGTAAACAAGAAGAATAGAGTTATGAATGAAAATATAATAGTTTTGTTCCTAGCTAAAACAGCATTAAAACAATACTGGAACAAAGGTAGGACAAGCAAGAGTCTACTTTGTCATATATTTTATTTAGAATTATTTCAATTATTTAAATTTTTTTTCCTTCCAATTTAACTCTCACTTTTTTAAAAAATATAAATTATTGAATATAAATTATTTTTCATAATTGACGCGTGTATGTATAATTATGTATTTTATCGAATATAAATTATTGAATTTTTCCTAATTGACGCGTGTATGTATAATTATGTATACATGTCTGAGCATAAGTACATATTTTTTATAAATTAAAGAAATTTTTTTATCTATAATTTTATACAGCCACACAGTGATACCCTTTTAAATCACGCTAGGTACTTCATTGATGTGCCGTTCACCGCGCATGCGCAGGAAATCCAATTCTTCCCACGACGCCGCGCGATTGGTCGAGCGACAGAGTGCAGACTTCACGGAGTTTTACGAACGCAGGTCAGCGTCTTCGTCTGCCTTGTTTATCGTAGCGTGGAAAAGAGAAAATCAGTTTAGCCATGGGCGCTACAGTGCGTTGCCAGTCCTTGTCGTGTGCCTTGTCTGTACCTGCCAGCGATGCGCTTTGTGCGTACGCGTGATCGCGCGACGGAACATGTCCAGGAACGTTTTTCACGCGCCGTGTTCAATTAGGGTCACTTGATAAATCGAACGATCGGTGGCGAACGCGAAAGGCAAAGACGGCGAACGGGTGCGACGAATTTTCCCCTTGAAGGTAAGTGTGACAAGCGTACTTTCTCTTTTTCTTTTTTTCATTGCCCTTGCGACTTTTTTTTTGGCTTCCTTGACTCGGGATGCTGATGATGACATCATCGATCTTGTGGATAATAAGTTCCCGATCTTATGGATAATAAGGTCCAGAAATAAATTCCCGTGGAGTGTCGATTGACGAGTCCTGGAAGTCAATGAGTATGTAACTTTTTCCCTAGGGCGAAACATGAAAAGTAAAAATTTTTTGCGTATGTGTGTGTATATGTGTGTATATCATAAAAATTTTCACTTTTCATGCTTTCCGTTCTAGAGAAAAAGTTACACGATCGATACCCTGGAGATAATCGGATATCATTGATATTATCGACCACTTTTTATTTGGCAAAAATATGTGTATGGGTGTATACGCGTACAACTTATGTACAATTTATACTTTATACTGTATACATATAGATTACATTTCGCAAGATGTATCTGCGAAACGCTCGAAGGATTGTAAATTAATTACGCATTACAGACTGACATCCAGATATTCATATCGGGACACTGAAATGGTAATGTCAGCTCTTCCATTATCTCCGAGAGCCCGTTTTTGATTACGAAAATTTTTACCCAGAACCGACTCTCTTGCTGCAAAATAGGCCTGTTTTTTTTTTTAGTTGCACAGTTTATCTTTTCTCCTTTTTCTCTTCACGTGGAGAAGCGTGGAGTTCATTTGATGTTCAGATAAAAAAACTTAATATAATCCCATCAGTATCCTCGAAGATTCTTCGATTTGCAATGCATGATTAAGCTTTTTCTTTTTAACTGAACCTCTTACACAGTTCATCTTCTTTTTCCTCAGAAAAAAAGATGTATCATGGAAAAGGTTCAGTCAGATCTAAAAGGACAGATTTAATGTAGTCCTTCCTGTGATATCAAAGATTCCTCGATTTGCAATGCATGATTAAGATAGAAAGTCAATTGTATTTCTTAAAAACGAGATCAAAATTACAAAAGCGAGCGAAATTAGAAAAATAGTCATTGGTCAATATCTAATAAATTTGCACTTTGTAATTTTTATCTCGTCTCAAGATCGACCACCTGTTGTTTTTAGCTAAATCCTTGTTGTTTCTTGTACGATTCAATTTTTCTTCTTTTCTCTTTGGAGAAAGAATAGAAAGGAGAAAAAGTGAACTTGCAAACGGTTATAGCTAAAAAGACGGTCTATTTTCTCCCCGCGCGATGAATCATGTATCTTTCTTGCCATTCCAATGTGACTCATATTCATTTCCTTTTTTCCTTTCCCCTCTATTACCGGATTCGTGGTAAATAGATATAAGGAAATTGTTTAACTGTGTAGTGACTTTTGAAGCGCACGTGTACATTACGCGCGATCTCTCGTCCTCGTCCTCGATCGTAAGAACATCAGATAAGAGAGTTCCTTCCGTGTATATTGGGGACGTTTCTCGGATAATCATCTGAAATTCGCGTGATAAACAAACAAAGACACGGAAGTAAAAATGAAGAAGAATTTATAAAATTTCTCGTGATAAGTTTTTTATCAATTTTCGATATTTTGAGTACTGAAAGGACGAATTTCTGTATCCGATGTTATTTTCTCATCTTTATCAGTTAATTTGATGCTTGACATTACGATATTCGTAACAAGAAAGATAATTTCTAGTAATATTTATTCTTTAGCGTTTGTAATAAATTATTCAATTTGTTACGTTCTTTATACTTGCGTCTATAGATTCATCAGAGGGTTATAAAAATAAGTGTGTATTATTAGAAGCTTCTTGCAGAGAATATTTTGAGGCAATGCACATGATGTATTGTGTTATTTTGCAAAACACTTATTTTTCTGATGTTTTCAGGTCCACACAGATACCATGGGTCGTTATACAGGAAAAAAATGTCGTCTTTTGACAATGTTATGGCTGACAGCTTTATTTTTTTTAGTCGAAATCGTAGTTGGTTATGTCACCAACTCGATGGCTTTAATAGCAGATAGTTTTCATATGTTGTCAGACGTAGCCGCTTTAGTGGTAGCATTTCTTTCGGTGAAGGTAAGTTCTGCAGCTTGTTTCGAATTTTAGATCTCTTCTTTTTAGCTCAACTTCTTTACATGGTTCATTTTTTCTTTTTTTCTCTCCACAAATGCGTTTATAAATTTATATGCATCATATATTCACATCCGAGTGTTCCTTAGGTATTATATTATTCTTGTTTACCATTCGATAAACAACAAACATGTAAAATTATACTTAGGTGGCAGGTGAGAATATAAACATAGCCCAATGTAAAAAAAAAAAAGAGAAAAAACGCAAAAAGTTAAAGCAGCTAAAGAATAAATCTCTCGTTGAAAAATTTTATTGCCAATATTTTATTATATTTAATATTGTTGATTGCAATTTTTGGTGTTGTAGATGTCACCGAAGAAATGGTCCAAAAACACATTTGGTTGGGCCAGAGCTGAAGTATTAGGAGCTTTAGTGAACGCCGTGTTTTTGGTCGCTTTATGTTTTAGTATTACTGTAGAAGCATGTAAAAGATTTATCGAGGTAGAAGAGATACATGAAGCTAAACTGTTGGTCGGAGTTGGGGGACTTGGTCTGCTGGTGAATGTGATAGGTTTATGTTTATTCCATGGTGAGTATAACGTGTATCATATAACTCAACTTTTATTTCGATAAAATTTAAACTGTTTAAAGTATATAAATAAATATAACATTTATTTTTATATGTAGACATTTATTCTTGTTTTAAAGATTCTCTAAAATTGTTGTCCTGTTATTATATAGAAATAAAATCATAAAAACTTATATTAAATATTTGTATATTAATATTTAGAAAAATATACAGAAGAATACTTATTCAGAAATTTCTATTTTCACTTTCTCTTTCTGTTAGATAATATTTGTAAAGCATTTCATTTTTTGTATTTCATATCTTAATTATCATCTTTCGTATCTAACCATATGATAACTTAATTATGATTATGGATAACAGTATTGTATATTCAAATTGCTGTTTGCCTATAAGATTCTTTGTTCAATATTATCGTGATGTTATCTTATTATTAGTGCTCGAAAGATTTTATTTTGAGTTAAGATAAAGAAAAATTGATTATGAAATGTATGCATGAAATGATTAGCAAATGTATTATCGCAGCAAAATTTAAAATACAAAGCTTTTGCAAATAAGACAGAAAAAAAATTTTTGTAAAATTACTAGATCTCTATCTCGAGATTGCAAAAAAAGAAAAGTATCAATATCTGTTATCTTATTGATGTCAAACTGTAACCGAGTATTTAAAAAATATTCAATTTAAAAAAATTAATATTAATGATATTAAAAAAGAAAATTTATTATTATATTACATTTCATGAAACTCTGAATAATCATATTTAATGTATTTTATAACATATTTGTGAAAAATTAATATTTCTTAGATTAAATTTAATTAATCGATTTTTTCGTTATATATCTTATAAGATAAAAGCAATCTATTTTATATCAATAGATACTTATAAGTGCAATTATTGCAGAACATGGAAGTGCTCATGGTCACTCGCATGGTATATCTCGAAGTCATAATAGATTAAGCACTTTGGTAGGCACAGATGATAATGAAAATGATGAAGCTTATAGACCTTCGACACCCCAAGTAAAACGAGCGCATGGCCATTCGCATGATGCAAGTCAGATGAATATGCGAGGGGTATTTCTTCATGTACTTTCCGATGCGTTGGGATCTGTCATTGTAATTGCGTCTGCTCTAATTGTATGGCTAACGAATTGGACGTATAGGTAATTATATACTATTAATTATATATTCCTATACATTCTATATAGATACTGAAGAATTTTGAACATATAATTTTGAACATATAATAAAAAAATTGTTTACATAGATTCTACATTGATCCTGCACTGTCGCTTTTATTAGTCATTCTTATTCTGCGTTCAGTGTGGCCGTTACTTCAAGAATCAGCTTTAATTCTATTGCAGACTGTGCCAACACACATTCAGGTAATATTTGTTGGCTTGTATAATACGATAAATCATAACATGATTTTTAAAGTGCATGGTATATATTTATGGTATACATTATTTGATTTGTAAATTTATTTGTACAGGTCGATGCTATACAGCAACGTTTGTTGGAGAATATAGATGGCGTATTAGCTGTACACGAATTCCATGTGTGGCAATTGGCGGGTGATCGTATTATAGCTAGTGCGCATATAAGATGTAGAAATCTTTCAGAATATATGAAAATTGCCGAACAAGTTAAGGAATTTTTCCATAACGAGGGTATACACTCGACGACTATTCAACCAGAATTTATTGACGTAAATAAATACACATATATAATAGTATTATAAAAAAAATCTGTTCACGTACGTACATCAAACAAAACAGAATTAGACAGAAAAATTTGTGTAAAAAAACTAAGTGAAAATGCACGCAATTTGTTATTTTGAATAATATATTTTTAATGCGTTTTTTATCTATGTTTGTAAGTTATGATTAAAAAATTTATGAGTCACATGTACATTTAATGCGAAGTTAACGATCTTTTGTTCAAAGTTAATGATGCGTAAGATGAATATTCAAACTATCTACGACTCACAGATAAATGACATTTCAAGGCTTATGATGGACTCTAATTTGAATTATTTTTGTTGTTAGATATTTTTATTAAAAATATGTTTCTATCATTCTAGTATCATTCTAATAGCGAAATTAAAGAGACTCCCACGGAAGATTGCGTGTTGGATTGTCCAAAGACTGATAAACCTTGCAATCACGCGACGTGCTGTGGTCCTTCCAAACAAGTAAGTACCGTGTCATAAATTTCTTTGCATCATTCATCATCTATATATTCTTCGGGGTTTCTTAGTATAGAGTGGAAAGAAATATAAGTGCTCCATCTGTGTACCCCAGTTCAAAGTACCTAGGACGAAGCTTAGATGGAATAAAATCAGAATCAAATACGACTATAGATCGCGATAGTTCGTCTACTACGTCTGGGAACTTAAATTTTATACTTCATCCATTTGAAAGTACAGTTATATTTGTTTGTGAAAGAAAAAAAGCATTTTGTATGCTTCAACGAACTTGCTTCAATTATTTGAAAAGACAACTAGCCATTTTCCATTCAATTCACATTTATCTATATTTATCTAAATCTAAATTCAAAATCAGATTATGATAAGATCGATACAATTATCAACGATATGAAATCAAAAATTGTAGATAAACTTCTTTACATTTGTGTTTGATTAACAAGAGAAATAAAAGAGAATTGTTAATACATATTTATTAATATACATGTTGTGACAAACGTCTTTTGTAAATCGTAAAAATTAATTTCTTTCACGTTTTGTTTAGCCTTACTAATAAGATTTGTAAAGATTTATATAGACAATAACTTATATAATACAGGGTCGTGAGACTCCTTCACCTGGAGAGACACCGTACATGTGCAGACAGCGTAATAGCTTGGCACGTTCGACAGGCTCTATAGGAGGAACAGAGCAGCAAGAAGTGAATGAAATGGAACGCGGACACTTATTATCACTGCCCGCTTCACATCCAACATCGTTTCACTCCGTCCAAGTTCCCCACCCTCATGTTAATGCACCAACTGTCTGAACTCTCATTGCATTATCAAATATATCTACCTCCATAGTAAAATACGCGAGATGCGTCATGATTTATTGTACAAATATACAATAAATATCTATCTATATAAAATTCATTAATATCACAGTTGATGGCAGTGGTTGAACGACATATTATAGCAATTGCTTATAATTGATAAATTAATACATTCGTGAAATCTTACAAAATAAAATTTATTAACAAATTTTTCCTCCTTTTTGAAATAGTTTGGCGAATATCGAAATCTGTCAGTTTTTCATCTTTGCCATCAATTTACTTAGAGTAAATGATTAAGATACATGATAAAAAATTAAAACCCAAAGGCATATTAATACCAAATATATTACGTTATATGATGCTCTATACACTCTATATGCTCGGATATAAATAATAAAATTTCGAGTTTTTACTATAAATTTCTTAGAAAAAAATTTTAAAATTAGAAGATTTTGCGACTGATGCATAATTTATCGCATAAAATATGTAATCTAAGTTAAGTATTTTTTAAATCTCATTTGTATATTGATTTGACAGTGCGATTTTATAAAAATCCCACTTTACGAAACTCTTTATTTATATGTAATTTTTATTGCGTTGATTGTAATACGTAATTTATAAGATAGGACGCAAATTTATAAGCAAGAGTACCAAATCTCTTCATTATGTTTATGTATTCTTTCCTCCATATAATTCTTAAATGTTAAGTCTATATATTTTTTATGTATTTCTTATAGATTTAAGCAATTATAAAAGAAAATTATCAGACGTGTATTAATTACTTTTCCCTGTATAATACTTATACAATACCTGCGAGAAGTGCTATGACAATTATTTTGAAAGATATTGATATACATTAATATTAATATAATTTATATTGATATACATTAATAATTTATTACAAATTTTTTTACAAAATTTAATTTGATGTGACAAATATTACATAGAGTTTTATTTAATTTGTTTAAGATACTGTGCTGTATATTTTCAAGAGTTATGTCATTGTCGCTTGATCCAGTCATAGAAATTGTCCACTTTAGTATAAATACCAGGAACTCCTTCATCTCCACAACCTATTCCCCATGACACCAGCCCAACAACTACATACTGACCGTTTTTTAAACACACCAACGGTGAACCACCATCGCCCTTTAAAGAAAATTCATGGTGATATTGTTAGAATTAATGAATATGTTAAATTATTGAAAAATAACTTCGTGATCCGGATAGTTATGCAATATTCATTACTTTGCAAGAGACAATATGTTATATTTCTTACAATGCATGCGTCTTTGTCACTTTCCCCTCCTGCGCACATGAAACTGTCGTCTAGAACAAAGTTGGTTCCTAGTCGAGTGCTTTGAAGGGCCGTTTGGCAATTCGTCTTACTCCATACGTACAAATCTACCTCTTTTAGAGTACTTTGTAACTGTCCGTTAATAAAGGCATTTTTCCCCCAGCCTGACACCCAACACCTTCAAAATATTGAAAATGAAATATTAGGTAATCGCGATGTATTTATTATAAAATTATATATGGAGAGACATTTCGGCATTTAACAAAACGATACAATACAAAAATTAATATATTTGCAATACACAATAGAAAGTAGATCATTATGCATTTTGTTGATAGAAGAGAATTCAAATGTAGACAGAAAGTAATTTTAGAATATATCCACGTACCTTGTTCCCGGTGCAACTGATGTAGATAAACATGCCGTATTAATGTTAGGATTACTTGCAATAGGAGCAGGCGAACTTAGTCTAAGCACTGCTATATCGTTCTGGAGATTTTGCGAATTAAAAATAGGTATCACGGAAATTTTTGAGATGTCAATATCTACAGTCGGGTTTTCAGATTCAAAACTCCACGCACCTAATCTCGCTATAATGTCGTCATTACTGTAACACATTTTTAATATACATAAGAATAGGATATTAAAAATCTGTATCATATTATAGTTTTAAAAATTATTCTCTTTGAAGATTTATAAAAAGATATTGTAAGGTCTGATTGCATCAACGTTACTTTAATTTTAAGCGAGGCTTAAAATCTCATTTTCTCTCTTTAAAGTCGAAAGAGAAGAAGAAATAGAGAGTTTCAAGCCTCACTTAAAGTTAAAGTAATATTTAGTGTAACCAGACCTAAGAGGCATATTCTTCAAAAATTTAATTTTATAATTTTATAATTTAATATTAAATTTTTAACTTACTCAAACTCTTCCACCTTATGAGCGGCGGTAAGAACACGTGTTGAACTGATAAGCACTCCTCCTCCGACATAACTACCTTGGATGGTTAAAATGGCCACCATCCAAGGATATGCACCATAAGCGGCTTTTCCTCCCAACGTTCCATCGCCTGGTCTCGGTGATTGTATTCTTCCACAATTACGAATACTGTCATCGTCGATTACACAGCAATATGTAAAGCCAGTAGGGCAATTTGCGTCCTATAAAAGTATAAAACTGTAGTTAATATAATAGTATATTGATATACTATACAATCGTTAGATATATTTATGTAAAAATAATAATTTACTTTTTTCAAAATTTATATATATAGAATAGATAATTCTAATTTGTCTACAAATATATGTAAATATTTCAAATGAGTTTTATCATTATAATATTTTTTTCAATGTGAATTGAAATATTAGCTGTAGGAAAAAGTTCGTGGCGTTTTTTTAATGCCATCTAACGGGAAAAACGCCACGAACTTTTTCTCACATCTAATATATTACCGGAGTCACTACTCTGATGTCAACGCCACCAATAGTGCCTTCAGGGCAGACAATTCCAGGACTGCAGTAACATTCGTCATCATCTGTAAAAACATAATAAAATTAGAAACATTGATACAGTAATTTAGGAATTAAATACATTATAAATTAAGAAATCTGTTTTTCTATTTAGAAATTCTTTGATATCATTTAAATAACTGTAAATCTTTCAGGTATATCATAATATTTTTCACGCATTAATAATTTTTTTATTATTCCTGTTATTTTTTATTTTTTATTATTTATTAAATTTATTTATTATTTATTAAATTTTATCGTTAATAAGCTTATTGTTCAGCTTATCGTTAATATTTTACATTTTTCAAGTTTTATAACAATAATATTGCTTATTTGTTATTACAACATTCTAATTAAAAAAATTGTCATTTTTTAGTTGCTTTCAGAAAAAGATTAAAAATACAAAGGAAAAAAACATACTTTTATTCCTTTATAAGTTTATCAGTTATTTCACCAAAATTGCATTTCAAAAATTTTAATGTCATTACAAAATTTTAATGTTTTGAAACATTCATTTTCTCGAAAACTTGATCTTATTAGTATAATAATTTGTTGACAAAAGAGCGGTATATATATATATATATATATATATATATATATATATATACAAGAAAATACATACTCTGTGCAAAAACAAATATTTGCTGCAATAGTTGGCATGATAGTACGAACAGCAAGATATTATTCATCTTGAAAATTAGAGATCAAAGAGAGAATAAATTAAAACATAGTATACACTCTTGTCAACGAAACTGATTCACAACAAATAAAACACAAAATTCAACTTACGAGATTTATATATGTATATATATATATGTATACACAAATGCATCAGCGCGTTGCGAGAAGCAGTACATTTCCGTTTTTCGTAAGTTTCAGGGGAACATATTAACTTGTGCATCCAGCCGGACGAGATATAATACATGACCTTTCATGGCACACTAAAAACGACACTCGGTGGACTTTCCAGAATTACGTGTAAAATATCTGGTACTACGTAAAAAAAAATAGACAAGCACACACACAAATTGATCATAATTATATATAATAATCCATAGCATGTGTGCACTAGTAATAGTGCTCAGCAGTCTTCCCAGAGAATTGAAACATTTATTTGACGCAGAGAGAAGGTCATCTCAATTTCATTGATAATTAAACAATGAAGGTCAATAAATAGGAGTTACTGGTACGAGCAGAATCACGCATCGCTGATCTCATTCAATATTATGTATTAAAATACATTGTTATAAAAAAATATTGTATCACAAATGGTGATATAACAATGTCTTATCTGATAAAAGGATTGTTACATGAGCAATGGATGTTATAACACAGAATCATTATATAAGTGAGTCACAAAAAACTGATATATAGTCTGTTTTAGCATTAAAATTTATTAAGCTGAATTTATTAAACTGTTTAGTCTTTAAAAAAATTCAACTTGATAAAAATAAAAAAAAAATACATTAAAATCATTTATCAATCATATGATAAAATTATTCAAATTGTGTAAAGTTGTAATAGGAATCGGGAAAATTCGTCGAAATACTCGAGGAATATAGCCATCTTTCTTTTCGCTTCACGCTTACATGTTAGAATTAATCAGAACGCTAATAAATTAATCAAAGGGAATTAATGATTATTGAGGAAAAAAAATGATTTTTCTATTTGATCTTCATATAATTTATTTTTATAAATTAATGAAATAAAATATACTAAACAATCATGGATACCACCGCTTAAATTCATCCCGGAACAATATATAATAATAGAGAAAAATACAAAAATAATATAAATCTCTTTCTTGATAACCTTGTAAATTGGTATGCTTAAATTATGCTGCTTTCATATTTATGAAGAATTTAACTTATGCATTTCTCGTAGCAAGCTTATATTAGTAAGTTAGCGCGACCACATGTAAAAATACGTACTTTGCATATATGGTAAATTCTTTTTAACGGCACTTGTCAAATACTTGGCAAGAGGCACGGAACTAGATATCGTATCAAGCAGTGAATCTATTTTATTACGGCTATACTTGTCATAAAACGGTGATCTCAAAATGTACAATAGTAAACTCAATCTTCGACGCACGAGTTCTTCTTTTTCCTCTTTATTTAATAATGTTTTTTGGGCGCAACGATTGAAGACATTTAAACTGCACAAACAATAACAATTTGATTACATAAAAAAATCACAATTTATCAATTACGTATAATAGTTCAATACGCTGTGTACCTGACTATATCGATAATAAGTGATAATATCCATGGTGGCCAACGATTTTGGTTAGTAATGTACATACATCCTAGATGAAGCAGTGGCTTTGTCACATAAAGACTCTAGAAGTTAAAAAAATATTTGGTTACCTGTCTTTTTTTTACATTAATATATTATAGGCGAAATCCACATATGTATAGTATGCAATGTCAGCATTGCATAATGCAATTGGATTGTGCAATGCTGACATGCCTGGGCAATGCTAACATTGTACAGCAACTTCATCCGTGACATATATTTTGAAAACTCCATATAAATTGAGATACTTTTTTTATTAAAAAACTTATCATTAATCACATGACAATACTATATTTTTTAACTGACCTCAGCTAGTTTAAAATTCCTGTCAGATTCCTGACAGTTAGTTAGATTCTCGTTCTCGTCCGTAACAGAAGGCAAAGCTTTCCACGTTCGTAATTCTATAGGAGTCGAATACTTTACACTTCTAACAACAGTGCCTGATCTTTTTAGCATAAAGCCTTCCTTCAATTGCACGTTGTCGATTTTATTGAATTTCTCTCTATTAAGAGGTGGTGTCGCTGGGCTTTTCATTACACGTTCCTTATATACATAAATTAATAATAGTCGCAATACAGATCTAGGAAAAATAAATGTTGATCAACAAGGAGACTTGATGAATTTTGTCATCTGCATTATACTGGATTAGCACACATTAAAGGCTGGTTTATATAAACTATCTAAATGTAGAGGTATAATATAATTAATTTTGAAATGAAATAATATTAGTGAATAAAAATTTCAAATTTTGTTAAATGATATGACAATATCATTATTGGAACTTTTTTAAATATTTATACATTTTTATATTTAACTTTACTAATTTCATGACAACTCAATTTTAATATGTAATATTATAAGATCAGTTTTTCTAGAGTTGAATTAATATATATTCTTGGAACTCAAAATAAAATATATGTAATTTGATATTTGGCTAAAGTGAGAAAATAATTTCAGTGCAGTCTAGTGTCTAGTATAGAAATAAAAAAAACAGATCTAGTTCCTTCAATTAAGGCCCAGTTGTTCTACTTTTCGGTAAATTTTATCCATTAGGTAAATCTGACAATATACATGATTGGGTAATTTTGTTACTTACCTAATGAATAAAATTTTACTGAAAGGTAGAACTGGTCCTACAAGTTTAATTTCAGTTTAATTTGCTGTTTATCTCTTTTTAATATCCTAGAATTAGAAAAAAATCAAGCATTGAACTGAGATTAAAGTTAATTTTATATTGATGGAGTCAGGCTTTGTATATTTCTATCAATTTAGCTTAATTTTAATCTTGGTTTAACTCTTTTTTCAGTTTTAAGAATCAGAAAAAAGACAAAGGTCGGTATTTATAGTCAGATTTTATATTTAAGACCGTCTTAAGTACAATTTTAAGAAGTCACAAACCAGAAGGTCACATTAGCAACTTAAGACATTACTTAAGTCTTAAAAGAACCGGCTATGAATACCGGCCAAAGAATAAGTAAAACAAGATTTAAATTTGTCACAGTAGAAATGAAGATAACTGTAATACAAGTGACTGAATTCGCTATTAAATTATTGATAAAATGAAAGAATGGCCCAATACTTACTTAAATAATTGTATAATTACGATTATTAACCATTTTCCTTTTGGCCCCCATAATTTCTTAGCTGACACTTCGAGAAAGGTCTCAGTATACTCCACCACAGTTAGCCAAATTTTAATTTTTGAGTCATACTGAGGTATTTTTAAGTGCTGGCGTTTGCTGCTGTACATAAGCAAATCGTTGCAGAGCACTATCAGATTTGGCATGGAATAAATCAATTCCACGGCCAAGGTCGAATTGCGCAATTGTCCTGCAAAGAATATATATTTAATGACGTATACATGGTTAACAATAAAATTCGACGGCTCGTTTTCTAACCAAAACTGAAATACGATAAACATCTGACAGTAGCCTCGATATCTGTCAATAATTGCGGATTCGCTACGACCCAATTCTTGTACGATGTCAACAGGTTGTTTAACTTAGAATTAACACAGTTCGCCATCTCGTTATTACGTTATTTTAGATTTTTTTACAGCGAAAAATAGACATTAAATGTTTAATTCTGCTTATCTCATTATAAGAAAGTAAATTATTGCATTGAACACTGGAATTGTGCCATGTTTGATTCCGAAGGTCGAACTCAATTTCGATTTTAAATTCGATTTTCTTCGTCCAATGTGAATCGCTGATTTTGAGCGAAATCGATCTCTATTTTTGTAAACTTTTCTAAAGGCTTATCCATAAATTGCGTTCAACTTATGCTCATTTTCACCAATGTAGATTAATTTTAATCTTGGTTCAACTTATTCTTCATCTTTTTTTAATTCTAAAGATTAGAAAAAGTCGAAGAATAAGTTGAATCGAGATTAAAATTAATTTACCTTGGAAATGGGTCTTAATAGTTGAGTGAATGCTTGTTGCTATCGATGTATTCTTCCAGATCTAAAATGTTGATTGGATGATCTAAAAGAATATTCGTTGAACACAGTCATTTAGAGAAACTAACCAATGAAATATGCAGTGTAAAGAATTGCCAAAAGATGAAAAGAAAGAATCGCCAAAAGATGAAAAAAAAGAATCGAAGGACTGAAAGCGTCTTAAATTCCCTCTATCTGAAGGGAAAAAACAAAGTAAAAAAACAAAGTAAACATGTTATATGAAATTTATTAAATCTCATTGACATAACAATAACAATTATATGTTCATCTGTAGGATAAAATGAATATATATTCGAATATTGGAGACAGAAAGAGAGAAAGAGAGAGAGAGAGAGAAAGAGAGAGAAAGAGAGAGAAAGAGTAAAAATTCTGAGTGCCGAAAGTGCAAGCACGAACAGATTTATCAGTCTTGTAAATGGCGGATTGTCCACGTCGCTAATTGGTCAATTCTAACTTCCTGGTTAATTTAATAGAAAAAAAACTACAAAATATTTAATTACGATTAATTAAAAAATTACTATCAAATGAATGATTTCATAAATTTCTTTATGAACTATTTCATTACTTGTATTTTATATGAAGATTTTTTAAATGCAATTAAAAAGGGTTCGACAGTGATCATATCAATTAATCAGCTATATTGGTTAATTTCATAGTACAAAAATAACTGATTAAATTAAAATTATCTTTTTAATTATATTTCAAAAATCTTAAATTCATACGAAATATAACTTACAAGAAAATAATTGAAGAAATAGTTCATTGTTAATTAATTTCATACGAATAAACTTGATACTGTTGACTATTTACACATAAATTTAAAAATTTGATTTAAATTATCCAAATGATTATAAAATCCTTTCAATTATATACTTTAAAACTTTTTATACACAAAATACAATTAATTTCAAAAACTTTGTTTACTTTATATCAATTGATATGCATAAAATAAAATTATAATTAATTAAAATATTCTAGATGACTATGTCAAACTTTTTAAATTATATATTTTTCCAAAATTCTCATTATTTACTTTTTAATTACATCTTAAAAATCTTTATACAAACGATTTCATAAATCGTTTAAGAATGAAAACAATTGTCGACGAAGTTCATACGAATACGGTGAAATTCTATTTTCGAACGCGCAGCCCTGGCCTGAAGTCCCGACGGCATTGGACGACAACATCGTCGGCCGGTTGGCCGCCCTGAGCGATGTGATCGGCGGTGGTGCACAACAACACAGTGGCCCGGTGACAGGGCGCGCGATGCGCGCGCGCGCGCGTGTGTGTGTATGTGTGTATGTGTGCGTGCACCAATATACATGCGTGTGATGCGATGCGTCGAAAAGCGGTCATATAAATAAACAGGGAGCCTGCGAACGATCAGCATTCGCTCGGCCTGTCACGGTCTTGGTCGGTTGGACTTGACGGACAGTCCGAAGTGACATAGACGGCTGCTGCGGCTTGCTCCCCGACTACCCCGCGCCCCTTTGGTGTCCTTCAACCAAAGATGTCATCGCCTACACAAGTGGTAAGAAGATGTGGTTGCGATAGACAGCGATAAGACAATTTACGCTGATAAAAGCGGACGTTTATCGTCACCCTCTTTCCGTAAACATTTGTTAGTTTTATTTTATTTTATTTTATTTTATTATTATTTATTTTGTATTAAATTGAAATCGTCTCAATTGCCGCTTTAGTCGCACTGTCGCCGTTCGATTTTAAATCGAGAGAAACTGCTGTTGTTGCTGTTTTTTGTTTTCCCCTTTTGTATGAATCATGTGTTCGTTATTCTCTGCCCCTTTGTTAGAGCGCGAGCGGCATATTCGCGTAAAAATAGAATTTATTGAATTAATCCAATGAGTAACTACTCGCGTAGTGGTTGAAAGTGAAAGATAAATATTCAATTTATATATACTTATAACGTTGTGACATGTATATACGTCAAAAGTGTATTATTGTATACGCGGAAAAATGATCGGATTGTCACAGACAACAACTGTATTTTATAGAAAGAATTATTTTAAGAGAAGTTGTCTAATTTTTAGAATATATAATACTCGCGATTCTCCGAATGAATTGTAGACACGCGGTTACAATTATAATGTTAATTAAAACGATTTGCATCCTTCTTGGGAAGCAAAAACAGAGGACTTTGCATCGTTTTGTGTCTGTACAAAGATTGGATAAAAATAGAGATAATTATTTATAATTTAAATACATTTCGTATTTACATTTCACAATAAACATTTTTTTGTACCGATATAAAAATTTTATTTTTAATTAGTTTAAGTTGCATTGAAAACAAATTCATGTAATTTTACATGGAAATTACATGTTTATGACTGGAAAATTATTTAAATATGATTGGAAATTTACTGAAAATCGCAAAATATAAACATATTTATAACGTTTATATAAATTGTGGATAATTACACATTGAAAAAAATTCATGTAATTCCATATAAAATTACATAAATTTTTTCAATAGGTATGTAATTATCTACAATTTATATAAACATTATAAATATGTTTATATTTTGCAATTGAAATATATATGATAATTAAGTATAAGTGATACAGTATTAATATATGTAATAAAAATTATTTTTTAATAATTTTGCATTATTTTGTAAACTTTTAATTAAAACTCTTCCTGTTTTGTAAATTAAATTCCTTTCCAATGTTTTAAGTAACCGGATAGCTAAATTACTAATCATCAAATCACAACATGTAACATTAATGAATCACAAAATACGAACAGGAATTACAAAGTACAAACAGTCAGAATCCTGAATTTCCGCGTTATGTATATCCTGTTGTAAATATCTTAAAGATCAATTCAATGCAATCGTTGCAATAGAGTGCTATTAGAGAAAACTACTGTATTGGCATAAAGTGACTACTCTATATTAAAGACCATTGTGCATCCTGATGGTACCAGTATTAGATAATATACTATCTTGTAACTGGCTGGATTAGGTCGATGATTAGGCCTCAGTGACTGCGGATAAATCTCATTCAAACATGCACTATCATTAAATAGGTTTCATGGATGAAGAACAGCTTATCAAGAAACATTTTGTTGAATATTTGAATATTTTGGTAATAATTAATATATGTAATTATTTTTTTCTTTAAAAAATTAATATGCTTTAAATGTTAATAAATATGAAGAATTTTACAATAATTTCGTATTGAGTTGCTGTTAATAATAATAATGTAATTATAAATTAAAAATTAATTTGTGATCGTCATTTATTTAAACAAATTTAAAAAAAATAGAATTAATCTTCTGTCAGTAGACAGTATAAGTTTTATTCTATTCCATAAAATGAGCGTGTTTGCTTGATTAGATTGTTTAATTGAAATATCAAATGATAAGTTAATGATAATTAAAGATATTTATAATCTACAATGTTTTCGAAATCTTTTATTAATTATTAAACTGTGTTTTTACGTACTTAGAGAGATAAATTATTTTAAAATAGCTGCTTCTTAATGAAAATAGGCAACTTAGTGAATTTAATGCGGTTAAAATTGAATTATGAATAATTTATTGGAATTTTTTGTTCTCTAATTTTTCTTACTTTATACGCATAAGTAGTCTCAGAAAAAAATAATTGGTCTATTAAAATTATTATATAAATACATTTTTTATCATTACAATGTAATTCTGCATATCGATACGAGTTTTTGACGACTAAATAATAAAATGATATTTACATTTCAGATAAAAAGCGTTGGGCCAAAATTGGTACCGTTCTTTAAAAGCGTATCCGTATATTTTGTATTACTTGCTGAACAGCCATCTCTATTAACGGCGTGTTTTAAATGTTTACCGATAATAAGTCTTATTGTTTTTGTTCTGTTGCACGGAATTAGTTTATCTAAAGAGTAAGTAAAAAGTGCTTATATAGATTTAATGATGAGCTGGATGATTTTATTTCGTGGTAATCTTTTTGCTTCAGCGTTGCTAACGTAATACTCATCTCTTTGCAGATATGCCTTCTCCAGGCGTATATTAACGGGATTAGTGTTTAGTTGCATAGGTGACGCACTATTAGTGTGGCCTAATTGCTTCACTGCAGGGATGTGTATGTTTGCTATTGCGCAAATTATGTATATATTTGCATTTGGATTCAAACCCCTTAATTTAACACTTGGAGTATTACTGTATACATCTTGTTCAATTGGTAAGATTTATGAACACGACTTGCGAATATGTTTTTAACCAATTAGATATTAATGTTCATTGATCGCTATCTATCATTAATTAATTAATTAATGTACTGCTTTCAGTTATATGTGCTTTGATGCCGGGATTAAATGGGATTTTAGCAATAGGAGTGCCAATTTATACAGTATTACTTACCACTATGGCATGGAGAGCTATATCAAGAGTACAGTTCTTCGGGGTAAATTCATATAATAATATAGAAACTACAGAAACAATTAACTTTATATCTGTTATCTCTATAATTCCTTTAAATATGTAACACTTACTTCTCTAATAATAAATTATCACTTATCTAAAAACTTTGCCGCAAGTAGCATTAGTTTTTATATATCAATGCAATATAGAGAATTAATAATAATCATATTTTATCCATTAGGAATTGTGGACGTGGACTAAGTTATGCAGTTGCATTGGAAGTATTTGCTTTGTCATATCTGACACTTTGCTTGGGTTTCATTATTTCCATAGTCCATTACCTTATTCTCAGGTATGTACATTAAGGCTTTTGTTCATTGCGAATACTGAAAATCTATAATATACGTAATGTATAACAAATTTTTTGTACTTGCAATGAATAAAATATTTCAAAGCCATATTATTGAATAACGGAACACAGCCTTACATTTACATAGTGCTTCTGAAAAATAGTCTTGATGACGATATAATAATTTTATGAAAGATATAATAATGTTCGATTTTTTTTTACTTCCCAGATATCCATTATGTTGACATACTATGCAGCACAATTAGGTATAGCATTAAGTGCAGTAGATTCTAAAAATAATAGTAATAACAGAATACCTGCCAATAAAGGCTGAAATATTTATCCTTTATCTGGAGATGTAAAACTTAGGCAGATGTAAAACAGGGATGTTTCTCAACGTCTGCTTTAAACTATGTGCATAATTCCAGTAGGAAATTGTTGTGATAATCATCTTTGACAAGTTGAATATTTTAAAGTTATATTATTGAATAAGGAGATTCGGATGAGTTTCAGTGATAGGATGTTGTACCTTTTGACTGTAGAAATAGTCTTATATTTCTTTTTTGTATTATTAATGATATGCAAAGAAGTCTTATAGAGATTTCGTACGAGCTACATTTGTGGTATCCTATTTATATATATATATATATATATATATATATATATATATATATATATATATATATATAAGAAAAAAA
>Ga0157364_1000880_pt1 | contig 23386 bp, 9 predicted proteins | sample AttsexASBM2_FD_111476 | JGI IMG/M metagenome (GOLD analysis project Ga0157364, IMG submission 111476) | Fungus gardens microbial communities from leaf cutter ant in Ribeirão Preto, State of São Paulo, Brazil - Atta sexdens ASBM2 | ecosystem: Host-associated > Fungi > Mycelium > Unclassified ...
GCGATGCGATGCGATGCGATGCGATGCGATACGATGGGATCCGATGTGACGCGACGCGATGTGATGTGATGTGACGTGACGTGATGCGTCGCGTGCGTCCGCGCGCGCCGCGACACTTTTCAAAACAATATACAACCAACACACCAACCAGCGCACGTCTCACCCCGTACGTGTGCTCGCTTTAAGCGCTTTCTCGCGCCACCGCCATGCGCCACTCCGCGGCTTCAGCTCCGTCTCCCCTACCCTCTCCTCTCTACTCAATCGACGCTCTCTCTCTTTCTCTATCTATCTATCTATCTCTCTTTCTCTCTCTCTCTCTCTCTACCCCCTACTCTCTACCCTCTTCCTCTCTTCCAACCAACGGCGGTTTTTCCGCACGCACACGCCGCCGCGGATCAATAATTCACCATACGAATTCACCAGAAGCGGGTGAGAGGACAGAACGACAGGAGCGAGCGAGCGAGCGAACGAGCGGGCTGGCGGACAGGCGACTAGGCGGAGAGAGCAGCACGCGTTTCTGTTACGGCGCCCCCGCTCGCGCGTCGCGCCGGCAACGAGGAAACGCGCACGCAGCCCATACCACCGGCACACACCACCCGTTCAAGTGATGACCGCGAGAGGAGAGTTACCCTAACCTCGACGGTGAGGTGAGGTGAGTCGCGTCGCGTCACGTAGCGTCGCGCTCTGCGCTGCGAATCGGCTCGTACGCGCACAGCTGACACGGATGATACGGCACGCTTGTAAACACGCGAGAGCCCATGTATGATTCCGATTATACGCGAAAAGCACGAGAAGACTGGATGCACGATGTAAACAGGCCTCTACCGAGTAGATACGTCGGTCGAACGAACATCTCTCTTTCTCAAACGCATGATGAGATGATTTTTCTTTCGCATTCTTTTTTTTTTCTTTTTTTTCTTCTTCCTCTCTCCTTACGTGCATCGCCCGTGTTTCCGTCTTACCTCGGAGCAACGGCGGATCGCGACGGCGGATGATCGCCACGGCCGAGCGGAAGTACCGTACAAGCGTGACAAGCTAAACGCGCGAGTATCGGTCGCGAAGCGGATAATAACGGCGCCGGCTATTCATTCGCTCAGCTTTGTTCAGTGAAGCACTCTCGAAGAATAGAAATCCGCGCGCTACGTCAATTTTTTTATCTCTCTCTCTCTCTCTCTCTCTCTCTCACGCACACATATGAGGTCTCTCTCGCTCCCTCTGTCACTCTCTCACTCTTTCGCCTGTCTCTCTCTCTCTCTCTCTCTCTCTCTGCGGGTAATATCGCCATCGTCGCTGCAGTCGAACTCGTTCTTTGCGCGGGCCTGTTGCGAGACGACGCCACCGTCAGGACATCCACAGCACACGGGCGTGGACGCGCTCGCTCGCGTACGGCGCTTGGAAGCAATGTAACTTTCATTATATCGTGTTACTTACCACTTGGCTGAGCTGTGTGACGTGGCGGGACACGCGCGAGCGCGAGAGCGGCCCTTATTTTCGCGGAGGTAAATTCGCACGGCGTTATATCGGCGCGCGGTACTGCACCACGGGTAAATACGAGGACGGTCACTCTCGTGTTTTTGGTATGCCAGGAATGGCACAAAGAATCTGGACAACGCACACGCCTGCTGCGCAGCCGTTCTGCGCACACGCTGACACCGCTTTAGGCGGCCGCGGGAGAAACCAGAAACCCCGGACGTGGCCGACGCCGAACGAACTGACCCGAAGTTTCCGCTCGCTCCGATCCCCACCACTCGCCGACCGTCCTACCCAGTCCTACCGATTCTCCTTCCCTCTCCCACCACCGATCCTTTATCTCCCGCGCCCTCCCTTTCCCCCAGATCCCCCAGTCCACCTAGGATCAGTCGCGTCATGCACGTAATAGAGGTTGGATGTTGGTTGGCTGCGTTCTCACGTTCGTTCACTCTCTCGCTTCAGATTCGAGGGGCACTTGTTGAATTTCAGGGGTCGCATTTTAGGCTTTACAAATAAATGCGCTAATAAATGAGAATGTAGTATCACTGAGCTCGACCAGGAAACTCGTAACTGCCCAATTAATGCATCTTTCATGCGTTAATTCTCTCGAGTGATGATACGTAATCGAGTAGACTGTATCACGTTCGAACAAATTGAGAAAACAAAGAATGGTTTTCTCCATTTTGCGAATATAACTTCTATTACATGATATCCGGTTAATAGTCCAGCGACATTATAAGCTATTTGTAACTTGTTGCGTAGTATAAATCTTTAATTTGTCGTTATATACGTATTCATATTGAACATCATAATAGTTGTTCATTATATACGCATTTAAAGAAATTATTGTCACAAAAAGAATAAATGTTATGTCTCATTTATTTTTTTAAAGTCGCGTATTTTATACATATGTTTCGAGAAGCAAAAATTGAATTGATGAAAAATTGATTACAAAATTATTATGTTAGTGTACCGTTTTTCTTTAATAATTGCGATTGATTTTGATATGTAACATTTTACAAAGTCATGACAGCTCCACCTTCTAAGAAATATAGAATATCATTATTAACTTATATCCTACCTATCTTTCGAGAGATAATTCTTTTGTGAATTATAGTTACAATATATAGTGTTAAAATAAGTGTTTTTTTTTATTTCTAAAAAACATAAAGCTGTTGAAAGCATTCTTAGAAATCATTTAATGAAAACTTTTTTTTACTTCCACATGTTCGCACATGAAATATCACGCACGTTATGTTGACGTTTTAATGCTAATTTGAATTGAATTGGATTGAAAATTAGCTAATGTTAGATCTTAAAGATATAAAAGATATTTTAACATCGTCATTATTATTTTACACTGAAAAAAATTTTTCTAAGTAATTAAAAGTAGCTACATCTTCGTAACAGTCAATTACACACAAAGAAATTATTAAAATAGAACTAATGTGCATTCTAATTAATAATACAATAATAGAACTAGAAATTATCAAAATAGAACTAATGCGTATTCTAATTAATAATATAATTATTATTTCATGTATAAGTAACAATATAAAATCTAAAAGGGTTTCATATATAATCTTTAATTTTAACAATATTAATCTCATTTTGAGATTAATAATAGTCATTTAAAATATAGAAAAAGTCACATAATGTAATGATATAATGAGGAGAATTATCTGCAGCCAATTAGAGCGATTTTTTTTAAGGAAAAAAATATATATATAATAGAAATTTATTCTGATATCTATATCTTGGAGAAAATTTACTTTAAATAAAATTAAGATTTTTGAAAGTAATTAAGAGTTTACTTAAAAGAAATTTAAAGTATGTAAAAAGTTAATCTAAAGTAATTTAAAAACTTTAAAATATTTCAAGGTCGTATTTTAAAATAATCTTTAAAAAACCGAAAGTTTTATTATTCCCATTGCATCTGTAATTGTTTAAGTACTTTTAAAATAAGGTATTCATAGTTCTTATATTCAAGATGTCTTAAATACAGTTTTGAGATGTCATGAACTAATCACAAAACCGTATTAACTTCTTAAAACATTGCTTAAAATAGTTTGAAATAAGAACGGACTATAAATACAAACTCTTTATAATCTTACATATTAATAATTGTATATAAATACTTTTATACAGATTCAGTATATATGTTTCGTAAAAAATTTGAAAAATAAGGGGAAATAGGTAAACAATTCAATAACTGAACATGTATCTGAATATTTACACAAAACTTTATATTTGTTTATATTCTTATTAATCTTAAATATTTTTTTAAATATAATATTAAAAAAAATAAACATAATTTAATTGTAATCTTAAATACAATTAAATTATAATATTGTAATAAAAAAAACATTTGAAATCAATAAGAATAAATTTTATGTATCTAAGTGTCCAGATATAAGTACATGTCTGGGATGTTTATCTGTTTAGTTTTAAGCAGTTACGTATAATAATACTTTGCTCTGTCCATTTAGCTTTCAATATTGAAGTGTATTTTTAATTCTTCCATTATTTATAATTCAATTTCAATTACGATGTACATTTTACATTTATGTATTTATTTTTTATGTACAAGTCTTTTTATTTTTAATTCTTGAAAAGCTTTTCTGTTTGCATGGACCCTCTTGCCAATATCCATACGATATATAATAGAAAACTAACACAGAGACCATTTCGCAAAAGCGTTGCGCGACAATAAAGCGGTATTTCAAAAAGGAAAACGCGCCGCAGATTAATAACGACGACGTCAAACAGTGCGCTCTCGCAAACCGAAACGCGGTACGCGTACGAAAATAATGCCCGGAGCTGTTAACTTTTGCGACTGACACAAAGCCCGGCTGTAATTAATGCCTTTAAACGTTTGCCGCGCAATGAGCTCCTTTTGTCAGTCGGATGCATTGTGCTGTACAAAAGTTTACAAACAGGTCGGAGCAGCAGCGCAATGTGACGCGACGCGACGCGACATGCTGTACCGCGCCGTCAGGCTAAAACGAGAGGTTTTCATTCATGTTACGTATGTTGCGTATGTCGAATGGAAACGGCAAACTTCGATTTCGTCCAGCGAACATGTCCTTTTAATCACTTAATTGTGTTAACGCTCGATTTCTCTGCACGCGAACTTCCATCGAGGAAACGTGTCGTTCGTTGTTTTTTTATAGCTGCGACATCATAGTCTGTTCTTTTTGGCTGAACTAGTTCATCTTTCTTCTTCTTCTTTCATTCTAAAGAGAAAAAGAAGAAAGATAAACTAATGCAATAGTTTAATTAAAATGAATATGACTGTAATGCAGTTATCGCGAGATATTACAGAGCTTTTATTATATCGTAATCTTTTTTAAAGAAATTAAAGAAACATTTATGAAGAAATTCACAAAAATTGCGATAAAATCAAGTTTTATCATCTTGATGCGAGGCAATCTTGGGCTTATGTCGATCTTCAATCTTCTTGTTTAATATATAGTTTGATGAAAGATCTAACTAATCATAGTCGATTCTTATTTCAAGATCGTTTTAAATAATGTCTTAAGATACCAATACAACTTTGTAATTGATTCATGACATCTTAAATATAAGAATCGATTATAAATACCGGTTGAAGAGTCTGTTAACAATGCTACGCAATTGATCATTAAGTTTCATTCAGCTCGAAATATTGTCGGAAACATACGTCAATGTATAAAATTCAACGATAAAATTCAAAAATTTTAAATTCAAACAATTGTGAAATACATTTGTCGAATGTCTTGTCATAGTTGTCGACAAAAATATTGCAACTTAAAAATATGAATGATATCATGTCGATGACAGTATTGGTTATAAATTTACATTTTTGTTCTCGAGACGAGAACAAAAGAGATCAAAAGAATGTCGACGACTAGTGTCGTCGATATATAAATGAAAATACAAATACTTTGGTGACATCGAGTGTGACATCGTTACATTATGGCTTATATTCATAGTCCGTTCTTATTTCAAAAACTGTCTTGTAATGTCTCATTCTGAAGATGAACTGGAACTTCAAATAAATGTTTCAAACCATTAGTGTCACTCTCAATTCTCCACATAATAAAATTTTGTCATCACATTTTAGTTTATCTAATAAAACACTATATCATTGTATTTCTATTATGTTTTCAAATTAGGTCAAATCTAATATCTCTTTTTTTAAAAAGAATGTTCTTCGATGTGTTTACAGTTGTACAAATAGAAAGAATTAAAAAATCACTATCACTCACCATTTTAATATCACCAATATTTAAAAAATGCGATAACAAAAAATATTTGATATTATTGTCAGATACATTGTCGAATGTATCTATACATATGTCGAATAAAAAAATCTAACAATAAAAATAATAATTATTGATATTTTATCATATTTGTTTCCGATATTTTTTTGTCATCTACAAAATCGATGATAATGTTTCTTGATCTGGAAGCTTTATGTATACGTGAATTCGTAAATCTTTTCGCTTCTGAACACGTATTATGGAATTGTTCTGAATAGATTCCTCAATTGTTCCATTTTTCATAGAAAAAATAATAAAAATCTAGAGAATAATTTTCATAATTCCGATCGAAATTATGATTTGTTCTACGAGGTATCCTGAATACTTATTGGAACAAGTTAGAATGGATTCCGATTAGAATTATTCAATTATTCTCTAGATTTCCATTGTGTTTTCTAAGAAAAATGGAACAATTCTAATCGGAATCCATTTTGATTTGTTTCATGATAGCTACCTAGATACTCTGATATCACAACTCGATAAAAACAAAAGTCATTCGTTTTAGATATTGAATCGATTTTAGCTGCGTTCGGGAATACACCAAGTGTCTTCAAATATAATTCTATCCTTATTATTAATCGAATGTTAAACAAGAATAACTAGAGTCTCTTTTGACGTTGGTTTTCTCAGCGTGAAATTACGCTCATTTGGACCATACTTGGTATCGGAAACGAGTCTATTGCGATCGCGTAATATCCAACGATAAAAAGCTAGTTTTACCTGATATTCGTGGCCGCGTATCATATCGCATTTCTCTCGCTGCAAACTCATGCGGCACACAACGAGATAATAATAAAAATTCCATCAAAGGCGTAATCCTCAAAGTCGACAGCGCGTTTCCTAACGGAGAGAGTTTTAATGGTTGGGAAAAAGGAAAACGTTTGAGGGAGAGAATGAAGCGCGCGGCGAGCTTATCTTATTTTAATGCGCGGCGAGCTTATCTTATTTTAATGCGCGGCATGCGGAGTCTCGTTCACGATGAAATTGACAATTATCCCACTCTTTATGCCCTACCGCTTATTCGAGCTATTTCGACCTGAGCATAACACATGGCACGACCGGTATGCCGCGAATTCTATTTAACCGTCGATAGCTGTAAAGTCATAAAACTGCCCCGCGGGCCGCTGCTCTGCCGAAGATAACTAATTGAAAAGCGTACAGAAACAACACTGGTAGTGAACAAAAAGAGAAGCGGATCTTTTAATTGTTCTCGTTGTCCGCGTCGTGGGATCAATAATTAATATTCTAGAATAATTATTAACTGCGAGTAAAGAAAAATGAGATATACGCGCGCGTTTCATTATACATTTTAAGTAGATATAGTATATATATATACACACACACATATATATATATTTTTTTTTTCCTTTGCCTTTTATCTCTCCACATGTTGCGAAAAAGAAACATCGCACGCGCGATTCCGCGTTATGCAACGATGCACTTTGCATTTGGCCGCGTCTGCTGACTTTACCTGGAGGATGGGTGTAGGTTCATCGACACGCACCATATCGCGTCCGACGCTCCGCACCTGACTCTTGCAAGAAATCTGCAGCGTCGTCGAGTCGACATCATGAGCGCCGTTTTGCGCGAGCCGGATATAGGTACGTTCATGTGAATGCAAGGTGAATTAAAAAGGAATCGATAGGAATTCATTTTGTAAAGTTATGAATTTATAATTTTTCCTCCGCTTTACATTCGTCAACTTCCTGTTCTCATTTATTTCTATATATCCTTTTAGTGCTTAAAGGGTAATTTAAAATAGCGAAAATAAATTTCTCTTTCTGTTTTTACATCCGATGTATAATTGCATTACTAACTAATTTCAGTCTGTGTTCAAAAGGAAAAGAGATAGAAGAAGATACAGAGACTTAAAAATAAATCTTCGAGTTTAGAATTTGCTGATATTAATTGCAAAATTTCAAATTTCTTCTATCGTGTTTAGAAAATATTTGAATGTTAGTAAAGTTTATTTTATTTACATAATAAGCGATTGGTATATTAAGAAAAAAATCATTGTATAGAAAAATGACCAATCATTAAAAATTAGGAAGGACAATTCCAAATTTTAACTCTCTTCGTTTTCTCATTTTATAACGCGTCCCAAATTTGTTCCAAAGGACATAATTATAAATTATCCCTTTTTTTAGATATGAAAATAATAAGTATGAAATATAATTTTCACACGAAGAAAATTTTGTAATTTTTTAAATTTAAAAACCCAGATGTTATTCGTAAATATATTTAATAAAAAGTACGAGTTATTTTAAAAAATAAAATATGATCTCATAACTTGTTGTCATTTTTGTTGTGATTTTATGTTACACATTAAGTATTATTAGTTATTTACAAATATAATAATATAATATTTTTGTATGCGTTCAACAATTACTAAAAAAATATTTATCTATTAAAATTTAATTACGACAATTAATATTAAATTTTATTTTTTAGTGTCCTTTTTTTCTTATGAGGCTTATGAGAGGCTGGTTAGTTTATTATATTAGTTGATGATATCGCGTTTTTATCACACAAAATCAATTTGAAGGATCATAGTATGATCTTGCGCTAGATGCATTTATCGTGCGTGTATTGTTCAGAGTTACATCGTCTAATACGGAAGACAGTTAATTCTAGCCCGCGTCTAAATTCATGACGTCACAATGCTGAGATTGGACATTGCGTTAGCCGGAGCAACTCAGAATTGTAACCGTAGAATTACAATCAAGACCATAAGCATGCACAACGCTCTTGTTTCACAATGTCACGGAAAGCGTAGCTGTTGCGACTATTATTCATAAACTATACATTTTGAATATCTATGATCTTATATATATATGTACATAGAAAGTTTCTATAATTTCTAAGACAATAAATTTTAATCGTTACAAAAAAAGAGATTATTTGAGTTCTAGAAAAAACTATTATGAATGAAGAATATAAAATATAAATTGTAGTAGGTATATATATATATATATTATTTGTAAAAGTTATAAAACGTTCTGCTTAATATATTCTGCTTAAAATAGAAATTACGCTTGATGTATTATTATTATTATTCTCAATCACGTCTATTACTTTGCAAAATTTCGTTTAGAATTATGTCGAAAATTAAATATGAAACAACGATGCGCAAGTTATGACGCATGTTGTATTGTTAGTGCAAATTTTTGACGGAAATTTCTCATCGCATTTTTCAACGATATTCCAAAGACGACGTCATTTTATTGTCAGTTTTGCGACACGGCGCTTTTCCTCTATCGGCGTTGCTTTTATTTAAAAAGAAGAATAAAAAAAGAAGAAAGAAAAGGAAGAAGGGTGAAGGCTTTAGGTCCGCCCCATACCAAGACTTTGCGTCGCCCTCATAAACTTCGAAAACATTTCTTATAAACGGCGGATGTTCCGCGGGGGTGAAATTCCTGACGGGTCTTATCATGGCAGAGATTTACTCGCAAGGACGGTGAGGTATAAAGTATTAAAATATCACGCGAATGGCGCATTCGGAAATTCCTGCTGCACCTAAAAGCAGAGACGCTGCTCGCGCAATATGAGGATTTTCTCTTTTAGACGGAATCGCCTCGCGGTAAGCGAGGACTCTAAATTATTCGTTTCCTTATTTCCTACGAACTTTTACCATACGATTCTTACTTACTCTCTTTTCCTCTTTTACTTTTTCTTTGTAAATTTAATTTGTGATTTTATTTACTATTAAAACGTGCAAATATGTAAATATTAAATTTATATAAACTAATTGGCGAGAACAAAGTAAAGAACAAGTAAGAATTACAATATAAAATCTATTATATATTTTCGACCTGCAAATTCTTTAGTAATTCTAACGATAATTCTTAATTTTGAAATTGTTAAAATCTGATATTGCAATTTAGGGAAAATAATAATATTAAAAATTAAAAAGTTTCTTATAATTATATAGTAATTATCATATCGAAAAGAATAATCGTTAGAATAACAAAAATAAAATCTCTCGTTTGGTAATAAAAGATTCCATTTGATAACGGAAATTTGTAAGAATCGAAAGAATCACAGTAAAGTCTCTGATATTTCATTCCTTCGATTTCACATATGAGAATAGATTGATAGAACACAGTCCTGAATGATGCATCTTCGCGGATGTGCAAGAATGTTTGCGTCTACTCTTATTGTATCCGATCGTGTGCAAACGAGGACAAAGCAACGACGGAAGAAGACGCGGGGGAGATACAACGAAGCAAGGCAGTGTGAAAGGGGTCGAAAGGGGTGGCAGGAAGCTACTAAAGGGGAGAAGGGCGAAAGGAGAAGGGAAGTGAGCGCGTACCTCACCTGGCATACCGGGAGAGTATCGCGACACATTTTGATCGAATTCTTCTCGAGGTCGGGGAATGCCGGTATCTCCCGTAGATATTATTACATATTTAGGCGGTACGCTGGCAGTCTCTCTCTCTCTCTCTCTCTCTCTCTCTCTCTCTCTCTCTCTTTTCGTCTCGGAGATGTAATACACTTAGAAACGTATTCTCGCTCACTCTCTCTTATTCTCTCTCTCTCTCTCTCTCTCTCTCTCTCTCTCTCTCTCTCTCTCGACGCGGCGCCGCGGGGCGTACATATCTGGCTCACTATACTTGCGCCACTGCTGTATCCTCATAGCTCTCTCGCTCTCCTCGCACAGACCTCGAAGGATCGCAGTTCTGCGCGATATCCTGCATATCTCGGCATACCGTCCCCGTCGTTTCCGACATTGTTCCCTCGGCCCGCCCCCGCACGGTTCCCCGGCTCCGAACCCGGACGCGGAATAATCCCACTCGTTCGACGTCTACCGGGCCCGGCTTCCCGGCCGGATTCCAGTCGATTCTGGTACCGAGCTTGTGCAGGGTGAGAAGCCCCGGCATCGGGCATGATAATTGGATGCTTTTCCGCTCACTCACCCTTCTACCTCGCACTGCCCTTCTATCCCGTTCCCGAAAAAGCGCGATAAAGAAACGCGTATAGGGATTCTTGTTGACAGAAACCTTGAAAAAGCGCGTTACTGGGTACAAGATAGTAAGGAGAGTGGATGCTGAAAGAACGATCTGTATTCTGCGAGAATACCACAAATACAGATGTTAGAAAAATTGTTGTACAATATAAAAGAATATAACTTTAAATTGTTCAATAATTGTTAAATAGAAAATATTTTTAGTACATTACAATAATTATATGTTATTAAATTAAGTATTCTATTTGCAGCTAATATCTATAGTAAATAATTAAATAACAGTTTACAAAAGAAAAGTCTAAATTTTTTTAATTACTTTGAACCAGGCATGATATTTGTCATAAATTTTTAGATGACGAAAATGATGCCGCAAGCCAAATTTTATTAACACATCAAGTTTCTGAAATTTATTGTGCAAGCAAAAATGGCTTATGGGTAATATTTGATTTTTTTTAACAAAAAAAGTTTAACATTATCTTGAAATGCTGAAGTTATCTTTTTTTTTTACAAAAAATGTCAAATATCGCAGAAAAGCTATTTTTTCGCACATTTTAATTATTTCGGAAACCTAACACGCTAGTAAAATTGTGGCTTCGTCGTTTTCAGCATTCAAAATCTTATATAGAAAACATTTTGTTTGATACAAAGTAATTTTTTATTGTAAACTAATCTAGTGTAATTAAAATAGTAAACAATTATACAAAAAAATGCATGACATAATGTATAAATAAAAAAATGTTACTAATAAATAGAAACTAACAAATTATTTGAACGAAAATTGTTTCTTTATAAATGTAATTTTTTCATAAATATTCTTCAGCATATATTTTTTCTTTATAATTCTGTTAAACATAGAAACTAAACTTTTACAAGCCGTCTAATGTTTATTTCTACAAATGTAGATTAACTTTAATCTTGGTTTAATTTATTTTTGTTTTTTTCTAATTGTTTGTTTTTTTCTAATTGTTAGAATTAGAAAAAGATAAAAAGTAAGTTAAAACCGAGATTAAAATTAACTTACCTTGGTATTAAAAATAAACATAAAAGACGCGCCAGTCATAAAAGTTATAAATATTCGCAACTTATCAAAATTAGCCTATAATGAAAAATAACGTGATATTTACAACAATTTTCCGAATCATCATCGTGTGTCCATTACGCGTTCACGTTGATAGCCCGGTCGAAATGCGTTTGTTGAATATTCAATGTCTGTATTCAATGTCCAGTATTCGACTCCCGGCGGACGACAACCATAAGCACTATAGATTCTATTAGCAAACAGTCACGAGAACAATGGTTCGTCGTCGATGTGATTCCATCGATATACAAGCAGAGAGTCGATGATCGAGCCCGATAAATGCCGGCCACCTTCCTTCGGCACATTTCACGGCGAACGTCCCGGGATACTATTCGCATATCTAAATCCCATAGAACGTCCCTGTCCGTACAATTCCCAGAATTGTTACCAGTCCGCAGGACCACTTGCTGCTACACTCCTTCGTGCATGACCGGCCCTTAATTCGTCAAGAACGCCGTTTCACATCGTCGTACGTGAGCGAACAATGTCAAATCCATGATGTAACGATATCTATATTTCATGGTCAAATCATGTTCCAAAACATTTGCGTTTTATGTTCTTTAACCTTCAGCCGTTATGTGCTCAAGTCAAATTTGGCTTGAATCTCTCTCTCTCTCTCTCTCTCTCTCTCTCTCAAGATATTTAAAAACTACACGCCATATTACTAATCAGCTTATTACTTCTGTTCAAATTCAAAATTTTATTTGTTCAAACGTGTTTGTTTTCTTCATGAGCTATATTTCTAATGTTTACAAGTTAATTTACTGCAGCATTAAGAATATATCTGCACAGGCAAATATCTAGTGAGAAATGATAATGAAATTGATATCGAATCGATGTCAATTCGACATCGATTCCATTGTCATTTCTCACAGGATAGTTGCCTGCTGTATGTCAACATTGTCCATTGTGCAGACTTTGCCCGTCTTGAAATTTCGTCTAGAATATTTAAGTCTGTTTAACAAAATGTTATATTCCGTGAAATATTTATAGGAATGTCGCCAAGACAGAATATGTTTGAAAGATGTTCTATTTGATAATCGAAAATCTGAATCTGAAGATACAACCGTATATAGAATGCAGGAGAACACGTTCGACATCGACGAAGATTTCTTCGACGCATTAGCACTGTTGCATTCGACAGAGCAAGACAGTGCGGAGAAGCTTCGTCGGATGCTGGACGCCTGCATTGAAAAGAAGTACGGCCTCGAAAAGACTTTGGCTGTCAGAATGCCAAAGCGATTTTTGCAAAACGTCGACGAATTCGCTTCTCCGATTTATACTTCGAAGAGTCACAACCACGTAACGCAAGGATATAATACGATAAAAACCGAGATCTGGGACGGTAATCTTGAGATCATTTCTTTTCTTGAAGCTGACGAAGCAGAGAACATTAGGAATCACCAGAAGTCTGACGTAAAAGTATTCGAGGTCGATTACGAGGGCTGTTGCGAGGACGAAGAAGACATTCCCAGGATCTCCATTCCCGACGAAGGATCCGCCGACGGGACTGTGTGCAAGGTTTTCTTCAATTAATCCGGCCACTTTATAATTCATAGCTTAGATGCAAAATCGCGAGAATGTAACTGTGTGACTAATTATCTTCGAAAGTCGCCGTGTTGTTGACTTAAATGAATTGTGACATCTGGTATGTAAACTCCAAGATCTGTAACGGCGCGAAACTGGGACCTCTGATTTTGCTCGAGTGCCAGGAGTGTCAAGAAGCTTATCATCCGCTGTGCCATCAACCTCCGGTCATCGACATTGATGTTTACGACCCTAGAATCGTGTGGCGATGCAGACGGTGTGTCAAAACGCCATCGGTATCTCCTATGAAGGTTAAAATTATGGAAAAAAGGAAGCGCGTGAGGAAAGTTCAACGAAATAATGATACATTCAAAGAGAATGCAAACATTTCGAAACTAAGAATACCTGGGAAAAGGGATGATGATTTGTTTGGAAAGAATGGTAAGGTTTGAGAAGGACAAATATTGACTTTAATCCTTTTCCTAAATGTCTTAATTACCTATGTCTTCATGTAAAGTATTGCTATAATTTTTTCAAATTTAAATATTGTGCAAGAAAGTAAGTTATACGTGTGTGCGTGTGCGTGCGTGCGTGCGTGCGTGTGCGTGTGCGTGTGTGTGTGTGTGTAATATATGATAGAATTATTGTATTGTGTACTAGATACAATAAAAGTTGGAAATTTATGTGAAATTTAATATTTCACGAGTGCTAAACGACAATTTGTGTTAATTTAATATAACTATATATTAGGAATATATTAGGAAGTTATACAAATATTATAAAACATTTTCTTCTTTAATATTAAGACAAATTGAATATTAATTAACAAATATAAAATTCAAATAACGCAACTATATTATTAAATTAATATGTGTTAAAAATTCAACAGGAAAAAGTAAATATTAATATTAACTACCTTTTATAATAAATCACTTCAATAAACGTGTTTTTGAAATACTTCAAAAACACGTTTCTATTTTTATTCTTCTCTTTGTTAGAGAAAGCTATCAAAAAGGATTTTTAATAATATTTTTGCCTTAGTAAAGTCAACTCCGAATTAGTAAACAAATATTCTAAGATTCTAAGGTTTTGTATGTTAAATGTGTTTAAATATTAAAATCTTTAACATAAAAATCATCTAGTTATTAATAAGTAAGCTTTTACGCGAAAGTAGACTAACCAGTTTGGAGGTATTAAGCGCATTTAGATAAATATTAAAATCTACTTCTCTAGTTTCATCAAATATTTTGATATAAAAAAATAATATAAAATATGAAAATAAAAAAAAATATATATATATATATATTTACAGATTTGTCGATAGAAAACAGAAGCACACAATTATACGACTTTCCATTATTGGCGGATATTTCACAAAGAAATAGAGATCTACCGATTTCAACATATTCGCGAAAAAGAACTGGATCTAAACTTTCTCGTACTTCGATTAAATGAAAAGAACGCAGGTTCGATAAGTTCTATCTTATGTGATTATTCCTTTTCTCTTATATATAAATACAAAAAAATCATAATACAATAAAACATGAAAACATTCTAATAAAAATTAAAATGGTTATATATAACCAATATATGATTATATAAAAATAGATTTATATAAAAATAGATCAAAATTTCATTTTGAAAATAATAATTCGAAAGAGAGAGAGAAAGAGAGAGAGAGAGAGAGAGGGAATGTATATCAATATAATAATTATTTATAATAACTAATATATAATAATTAATGTTATCGTTAATATTTATAGATTGCTTAATGTATTAAATATTTGAATTTATTAACATTTTTAAGAATTCAAACAGAATTATATTTGTTTAAATTCTTAAAAAGATATATGTGTCAATTGTTTACATTTTAATGAGATTTAACAAAAGCAGATTGTATATGATAATTTTTATTTGACAATTGTTCGTTACGCGATACAAATAGAAATTATTCTCCTAATCGAAATTAGTTGTTGTTACAAGTCATCACATATATAGAAATACACTTTTAATCAGAGTATAGGGCACCTGCCCTAAACCGATTACAAGAAATATACACTATATTACAAAGCGATCGTATACTCATCAGAAATACATTTACATCAGATGATGACTCGACCGATTGTGTTTATATGTGTATATATGCGAAAGTGTAGGAAAATACAGCTATTTCTTATAGTGACATAAAATCAGTAGTAGCATATATAAACAAAATGTTCGAGTCTTCGTCCAATCTTTGGCGCGGCTGAAGAAAGCGACTTGTTAAATTTCGTTACGCGGAGGACGATGAAAGTTCTCGTTCGTGTCACACGATAGCTATTTAATCACGCTCGTTTATTCTCTTACATTAAGGTCAACAGAGTTCAATTACCTTCGCGGCAATGCTCTAGGTTTCAACTGGATTCGAGACTCGATTGCTCTCACTCTGATTTATAATACACGGGATTGTGGCAGAGATGAAAGATATATTAGAGACGTTGGGCGTAAGTTTGCTTTCGACACTGTGGATATTTTCAAGTTGAAAACTTGAGACTTTGTAGACACAACATATATATATGCGAAGAAATTGAAACAAGCTATATATAATATAGCTATATATATATAATAGACGCAAACTATATAATTGATAATCTCTTTTGATAAAATTTCACAAAATCTGATTGTAGAGAGACTTAGGATAGCTTATGAAACTTATAAAACTGATTAACTAGAGACTTATTGCTACTTATTTAATTAATTAATTCTTTATTTCAATAATAATTTGTAACTAAAAAAAAAATTTAGTTTAAATATAAGAACAAGGAAAATGAATTCTGTGATAATATACAATTAAAATTTTTGGCATGTTTAAATATAGGTAGAGCGTATAGTTAAAAAAATGATATTCAGAGTAAATTTATTTAAGAAATAAACAAAATCTAACTTGTGAAATGGAATATAGCAACACTGTTTTGTGCTTATTATCACAGAATTGTCAATTACTCAAATAATATATCGGGAACGCGCAGTTTCTTTGTGAGATCGTAGCACTTCATCGATACAATTTTAATATACACGGTAAGTAAAATAGAAAAAAGTTTCAGTAGCAAAATCATTTCGAAAAATATGAGTCGCAGAAAAAAAATAACTGCAACTCGATAATGAGTATATGTTTGTAAAGATTTCACTTCAAGTTTGCATTGTTTAAATTATCATTATCAATCGAGAGTGAAACATCCGTTTACTTAATATACCATTAACATACATTCCGTCGTTTGTATAAGGTAGATATATATCATGCTAGCGTTATTTACAGCAAAAGAAGAGAACTTCGAATACGATAAAAATTCTTGACAGATATGTTTAGTCATTATCATTAATGTAAAATCATATGACAAAATTTTTTAATATGTTTCCAGAGCTTTCACCCTTAAATGCTTCTATCATAAGTGTGTGCTCATCTTACGGAAGTGAAGAAATATTTTCAGGGGAGATAATGATAAATAATTTTTTTCTTACACTTTATAGCATTTAATCTCATTAGCTTCTTCGAATCACTCTGAGGATGTGTTGATATCTTAACGATAAATTCATGAATATTAATAAATTATAGGGCGATTATGAGGCGCACAGTCACAATCGAAATTATAATTAACTAAATTAAGTTTAGTACAATTCTCTTTAGAAGCGTTACGTTCAACATTAGTGCTTATAAAATAAATATTAGGAGATTATACTCTTTCCATGTTTTCTAAAAAAATTTTTCATTTCATAATATTTTTGAAACTTATTTTTACAAATCAACGCTGTATTTCTAAAAAAATTTTGATATTTGATATTGATTTTATATACTATTAATTTATACTTTTTTATTTATATAAGAGACATTCGATATTTGTCCATAACTCACAATGTAATTTGCATTATTTATTACTTATCGACTAAAACATACAAAATTCATCAATCGCTTATTTTTTTTGAATAATAGATTCCCTGAGGAATTCGAGGATAATTTTTCATTTCAAAGATAATAAAGTAAATGGAATCTCTCATTTAAATCACAATTTTAGAGACAATTTTAAATATTTGTTACAGTAGTTATTTTATATTTAATTCCATAATTCCATTTTTACTGAAAAGTAAAAAATTTACTTTATAAACCAATTTTAATCTTTGTATGTTATTCCAAGAATACCAATCATAAGTTTGCAATTCATTAGAAATTGAACATGTTCTATTATAAATCATATTGATGTATTTTTAGATTCTTGTCTTTTTAAAAATGAAAGATATAATATACAAAAAATATTACACAAGATGCTACAAATGCATTCGAAGAGCAAAATGATTGCCCAACGAAGTGTAAGATGCAAATGTGATTTATTAAAGATTCCTAAAGATTATTAACGTGCATAGTGTTACCAAAGATAAATTTCATGATATATCTTTAGTACATCACTTGGCACGACCTCTGATAACGATATTGGTAAATTAAATGATTGTTGATGAATGCATCTACTTTTATCTTGACTCTCTCTTTCTCTCTCTCTCTCTCTCTCTCTCTCTCTCTCTCTATATATATATATATATATATATATACATACATACAAAAATGAGATTCCAATTATAATAGGAACTGAGATATTACACTCCAGTGATTACATTTGCTGCGTGTATAGAAAAAAACAAAGCGCTACTTCTTTACGATCATTACAAAAATCTAAAACTTGTAGCATATCTTTGCATGATTACTCATGATTATAAACGTACTTACGAGAAACTAGCGATAAATATGCACTGACTATTCATTTTTTCCTTTTTTCAATAATGGTATACGAGTAATCTTAACAAAAAGTTGTTATATCAAAACATGCTACAATTACAATGTTCATGTGTAAAAATGTGCAAAACTGATATCATTTAACTGCAGGTGCTATCTAGAGTCATACTGACACTATCGGCCTTTTATAACGAAATCCTAAGAGACACATTGCGATAACGCACCATCTGCGCTTATTACAATAAATCTTATTTTATTTATCGATTTAATATCAAGAGATATTCTGCGCAGATATTACAGTCTGAGAATGTAGTCATTCCTTACTAGTCTATTCACGCACGTAAGCAACTTCATCTCAATCTTATGACCATGGAACTTTCTTAACAAAAAACACGCACAAGATTTATTTAAATAAAACACTAGTAAAAATTTTATCGCAATAATTTCTAGCAATACTTTAAATAAAACATGTTAAATTTTATTGGGCGCTTTCGATAAAGATTATTATTCAAATTATAAAATAATCTATAAAATTCAACCTATCTCTGTTAATTCACACATTTTTATATATTATTTATATATTTTATTAATTATATAATTATATATTTTAAAATAATCATATCAGAAATGTAATTTTTAATAATCCAAAGTATTATTTAGCATTTATGGTTAAAAATTAAATAATAATTTAAAAAATATTATAGATAAAAGTTTTTATGTTCTCCTTTTGAAAATCCTGTACATGTTGTATATCACAAATAATCCATGTTTCAAATAATATCAAATGATATTTGTTTCAAACAAGAGATGAATGGAGAAATTTCTGTCATAAAACTTGACAGAAACTTTTTAAACGTTTATCTTATAAATTCGTATGAAATATTTAGATACTGATAGACATACTCTTACCTTTGAACGCACACTGGTCCGAATGCAATCGTTTACACATCCTCATGTAATACGATTATGACCGTTTTAATCGTCAATGTCTCGATTTGCTATTATTAATCTATCGTATACTACATACAAACATAGGAGTAATTATCCTACGTTTGTGCAGTTACAATAATGCCAAACAGATTGGCTTGTAAATATTAGCTGAATTTATTATTTCAAAATCTATACAAGATGAATTAATCTCTTACAAGGTGAATGTGTATTAACATATACATGTACGATTTTCATTGTTAAGATTTGTCAACAAGACACAACTGTACAATCTTTGCAATAATCCAAAATTATATATGTTCATTTAATGAACTACGATTATAATATCTCAAAGTTCGTTTGACATGAATGTATCTTATAGTCTAATTTCAACTTATTAGATAAAATAGGAGTATCATAAAGCGAAAAAAGATCGCGACTAGAATTAATATATTCGACTAGATTCTCACCTTGCAAAAGTTTCTATAAAAGAAGATTCAAAAGTCTTCACAAGTAATCTCATACGATGTGAGTAATAATATTTAATTTGCGCTTAACAATAAATGTTGTTTGTATGTAGGATACTTCTAACTATTATTTACTATGATTGTACTCTATTACTAAATACAATATTAAAAGGCCGTTACATATTTCATCGCTTTAAAAGTAACCGGTGCCACATTTTGGAAGCGCTAGATATTTTTATTTTTTTCACGTGTCTTCTCATTCGGAATTATTGGTCGAATATCGTAGTTAATATTGCGAGACAATGTAAAAGTAAAGATAAAAATGATATCTATCTCTTAAATATCACTGGAAGCAAATTGTATCAATCTCAAGAGGGTAACATAATATTGTAATATTGTAATATTGTAAATATCATAAAACTCGTGAGACAATCGTGAAATTATATATCACGTGGTATGCTAAACTTTCATCTCTTAAAAACAACAATTTGTAGCACTTCCATGCAGAGGCAATAGGTACTTTAATATGACGATGAGAATGATGAGTTATCCTATAAGGTTAATCTATTTTTACGGCAGGTAAACCGTGACCTACGATCAGTTGTTCTTCTGGAAAGTCCGAAACCACAGTGATGTGAAAGCCCATATTTGCAAAAGCTATCACGTATTCACATAGTGAAAACCAACTAAATGCTGTTCAAAATAATAAATATTGTTTATATTTTTACTTTAAATTGTGATAAATATAACATTTGTAACTATATTTCTTACCCAAATCGTGACACAGCAGTCGATGTTTTAAGAAGAAAATAATAAGAAAGATTGTACTGACGAGACTTGTCATAAAAAGCACTTGTTTGTACTGAAGACTTTGTGCATTTGGAGTTATTAAACGACCCAATCTCACAGCAGTCAACATGTATGTGAGCGAGCTAATCATGAACACTATGAAAATTTTTTCGTGCACCGCTGAAATATTTTTATGTCATTTATTAAAAGTGCATTCGAAAAAATACTATATATAATACTACTTGGCGACATTTATGTCATTCTATCCTTGTTTTATGTCTAATAAATACAATAAATATAGAATAATACAAACAACGTTAATAATATCAAACGTTCTATTCTTCAATAATACGTTAATAGCAGTTATATGAAATTATAAGTTACTTACAATAATTTTCTCTGTTAGAAATATATGTTACACCAGACAAAGCTGCTATCTCGGCAATGTTTAGCCAATAGCATAGGTTTAGGAGCCTGCTCCCTGTAATTTGTAGAGGCACATCTTCAATGTTCTTAAGTATCTTGTAATAATATGAATGATAAACACTGGCGATAACCAGTCTAGGACCAATATGTAATGCTATACTGATACGCCATAAATATCTCTGTGGAGATACTCCAGTAATGGCTGAGATCGATGGAAGAATATTATAGACCTAAACAAAGAGATATTATTTGTCACAAGTCTTGCTTATTGTAACAATGACTTAATATGAAACTTGCTTACCCTACAATGAGTTTCGTGAATATCGTCCTGTTGAAATATATATGCTGTGATGAAGCAGAATAACAGCGACACAAGTGGTAAGCCAACTGTCGCTAGGCACAGCCTACGAAACGACAGTGCAAGATATACGGAACTTTTGTTGCTCACAACATTATTCAATTCCATATTGACAGCACCGCTTAACATCCTGACATTTGTGCGTAAAGTTATGAAGACACGATAACTCGAAGAGTAGATCCCAGTCAGATAATTGTGCGATACAAATTCATGTTGTTCTCCAACCTTGCATCTCTATTCAATGATCCATCACTCCGCATGCCACGACATCCCTGAGACAAAGAAGATAACAGATTATCATTTGTTGACGCCCTTGAGTCATTCGTGCGATGAGATCACACTAAGATCCAAGGTTGCCGGAGAAATTGAGAGGAACTTGGTATCTATATTGAGCGAAAATATCAGATCTAACTATTAGCGAAGGACAACGCGCTCGTTCTGCGAACACTTGCGAATTGCGAAACCTCCCTTAATAGAGATAAATTCGCGTAACGAGCGCGTTGATAGCTACGCATCGCCAATGATTTATCACACGAATTGCTCGATGAGACCGTGTGATCTGCATCGTGCGAATCAAGAAAAACACTCCAGAAACATCTCACTCTTCATCTACTCCCGGGAGTAGAAGCAAATCGTGTTACACAGATGTTTTCTAACAAGAGACACAGAAGACACGGTATAAGTGAATCATAATATCTTTGTTATCTGCCAATATTAAACAAAGATGAAATGATTACTGTATTGTACTGTCTCTTGTTGGAAAGTAACAGTAACGTTGTGTATGTTGCAACGCCAATTTGCGTTAATTCCCACGTTACTTATTACAACTGTATCATTCCGGCACTGCTCATCCCGCGTCTCACCTGTGCGATTGATTTTAGAAATAACCTGCCAGCTCTATAAATAACGGGCGAAAGGGCAAAATCGCGGCCGAGTCACCATGTTCCTGGCGTTCGCTTTGTCTGAATTCCCGAAGACTGCGGCAGAGCCCGAGCGGAGAATCAAATCAAAATGTCAACGTGCGTGACGATTCTAAACGAATGCGCAATGCCGAAGTATTGCGGAGTGCGGATGGACTGACATCTCGCTTTGTCTTGCGACGAATCGGATTTTTTGAAGTTCAATCACGAATAATCGATCAGCAGGCGAACTCGCCAAGGAAGATTTCTCCGATTTTCAGAGAAGATCCTCAGCGACAAAAAATTAGTAGAGATTCGCCTCCTTTCTCTCAACTTGTCTCAACTCGTCACGATTAATCGTATCGTCTGCTATGCTACTACGAACGTTCCGATTCCCCTCCCCAAGATGTACTTTTTGTAGTCTTCGCGTCTGTAAGCGGAACTTTTGAACGTACTGCGTTTGACTTGAGAATACGATTGTATTCGCAAACGTAAAATATAAACATTACTGGACTGATTAAATTTTCAAAACTATTATATAAAATTACCAAAGTAATAAAATTGATTAGTTTATAATTTTTATTAAATTTATAAGTGCATTTTCTGAGATTTTTTGCATAATATATGTAAATAATTTATTTTTTGTTTATTCTTTCTTTTTCAAATATAAATATATATATATATATATATATATATATATATATAATGTTAATTGGCAGTAGTTTTTATCTTTTTTAGTGCTATAAATCATACATATATTTGATCATTTATATTATATAATTTATTTATATTATATATTTGTTGAAACTTTTTTGTATCTGTTTTGCAATAATCTTATATAATTTTACAAGAGAAATTTCAAAGGTATTATTTAATGAAATAGATACATAATACGAGATTCTCACATATCCATAAAAAATTCGAGTTTCACAATTATACATTTTGAAAAAAATGTTAAAGATGAGACAATATACTCCTAAAGTATCTTGTTCATCTTTTTTTTTTACTTTTAATACAAGTTAAAACGCAGCTAGATATATGAACGGTTTAAATATTATCAAATGTAATATTTTGTCATTATTTTGTCAACCGAAATATTGGATAATAACTTATACAGCGTTTTGTGATTTTGTTATAAAGATAATTATATTTATATAATACAAATTTACTTTTATATATGCGCCCTTTTATTTTGCTGATTTTCGTCTTCCACTTCGTATTCAATTTCGACTCTCGCTTGAGGTTTCTTTTGCACTTTTCCTTTTTTAACAACTTTCGGTCCTTTTGTCTTCTTGCTTGTGGACGGTGTGACTAAATCCTAATAAAACACGAGCAATTTATATCACTTGTAGTGCAACAAGCCTTACTTTGATCTTGAGAATTCTTACCTCAATATCACTAGCTTCGGATTCAAAA
>Ga0157364_1000881_pt1 | contig 23382 bp, 8 predicted proteins | sample AttsexASBM2_FD_111476 | JGI IMG/M metagenome (GOLD analysis project Ga0157364, IMG submission 111476) | Fungus gardens microbial communities from leaf cutter ant in Ribeirão Preto, State of São Paulo, Brazil - Atta sexdens ASBM2 | ecosystem: Host-associated > Fungi > Mycelium > Unclassified ...
ACGATAGAATCGGTGTCAATGGCATTGACTGGCAGATGATGGATCTTGTAAAAGTCCCATTTTCTCTTGTTTCTCATTCAAAGTTCATTTTATGACACAAGAAACATGTTTCTCTTAGGGAAAGATATATAGAAAAAAAATAGAAAAAAATCCATCAATCTCAGGTATTTTTCAAAAGCGAACAGTGTTGTAAATTGTGTTTGTAGTGCATGAGCATAGTTGCAAAGGTCGTGAGTCCCTCAAGACTACACGATTTTTCTCGCCGTAATCGTCTCGTGTAACGCCACGTAATCGTTCGAGCAGCATTATCTAACTTTTCTCCAATACATCCTTTTACATAATCGTGCTCCGCCAGTAAGAACCGATCAGGAAGAACAATTAGAAAGCTGTACGAACGTTTGATCACGTGAGCGCTTGTATGATTCGGTCGATCTCACTCATTTGCTTACTCACCGCCAGTGATTGTCTACGAATCTAACGATTTTAAGATGTGCTGGACAAGTTTTATGATTATTTTGTTGTATAAACACTAATATTAATAAATTTCAAAAAATGTAGGGAAAAGTACTATGTATAAAAATCGATTTAATCGCTACTGCCATAAAATTGTTAATCCTTCAGGACCGGCGACTTTCTCGAGTTCAATACATCACTGGCATCGAAACCGTTGATCCATCATTATATTACGCACTTCTAGTCGAGCTTCTCTCACTTCCCTACTCTTTTCCTTACAAAATCGAGCTAGATCCTCGCTTACATCAAGGAACCCAAGTCAGTGATAATTCGGGTCCACATCAGAACTGTTCGTAGTTTTTGCTTTGTTTCCAATTAAAACGGATTTCTTCCTCGCTCAGATCGAATCGTTTGGTTCTTATCGGTTTCTCGCAACTGATCGCAAGCAATTCGTAATTAATTACAATTTAATTTGTATTATTTCGTAAAATTATTCTTTCTTAAGTAAATTCAATTTAGAAAAAGTTATTCGAACGACAGGAGATTCAATTCCGATTCTACAATAACGTAAAAATAAATTTTTCATTATTTTATATCTTTTTTTTTATTTGCATTTTTACTGCAGTGGATTTTTATTCAATAATTCGATAATAATAAATTTAATTCGGATTTTTACTTGAGTAATAATATAATTGCCAGACGTTGCGCTGGACAGCATTTGCATTTTATAAATTTTTGTTAGCTTGTCTATCGAGAATTTAAAAACAATCTTTCGCGTAATAATGAATACTTCTGCGATATCTCTATATAATAGCGAATACTATGCGGTTTATTGAAATCGAATATGTGCTACAGGAAATAACAGATGATAACGAAGAAGACGCACTTCGCCGTATCTTGCTTACTATTCTTTAAAGAATCTCAAATATCCAAGTCACGTGATTTAAAAGTAAATCGTCATATAAGTATCCAATTGCCATGGAACACAACGAATCATTCACGCGGGTAAGTTTTGTATAATTTGTGATTGCTAAGAATTATAATTAATCAAAACGAAACAAAAGATACTAAGCTTACAGACTTAAAAAATACTATACAAAAGGACAAAAGTTTGGAAAATTTTATGCACGTTCAATAATTTGGTTTTTTTAACATAGCGAATACGTTACTTGTCGTCATTTTTACGTCAAAATAACGATAAACATTAGTTTGTTTGCTAGGAATCATTCAGTATGTCGTATGTTGGTCAAGCACAGTAATCTTTACACAATAGCCGTGAAAATCGGAAAACATTTGTCGATAAAACTAAAGTTTGTATTCATACAATACTTCACTTTTATCGATAAATGCTAGCCTTTATTTCTGAGATTCTATAGAATGTGTAACGTAAAATATGTTAAATGCGTGTTGTTGATAAAAGTAAGGTACAAATACGGATTTATATCTATTTTTTTACTGGTAAAAAAAATGTATAAAATGCATACGTCATACATATATTTTGGAATTTAAATTATAATGAGCGCTAGCATTACTAAGGTTATCATAAAATTGAATCTTGTAAAACTCTGAAAACTAAAACTTCTTGACTTTAAAGAAGTTTAATATACGTACACATTACATCAACGCAGTTTTGGAATACTACTAAACATTTAACAATTAAAACTGCAAGCAGTATCAACAATATTAATAATAATTTACATTGCTATATTAAATCTCTCAACAAAGTATTTAATGGTTTTTAAATGAAAACGAAAATATATAAAATTTTAAAATTTATTATTGAAAGTCATAAAATTTTATCTGAAAATTAGAAAAAGATTATGGAATTTTAAAATAAGGAATTTGTAACATCCTTGATTATAAATTTCTACATTTGAAAAGATTTATATATTTTACATAAAGTTACTACTTCTAATATATAAAACAAAAAAATAATATTATAATTTATTGAGCTATAAAATTACAAACGTCTGTCTTCGTTGAAAATTACTTTTTTGCAAGCTAAAATATATTGCCGCTTGCAAATTCCTAATTATATCCTAATTAACATTTTTATATATATATCTCTACAAGTCTCTTACATTATTAAATGACCATGAATGTGGCCATTCAATAAGATTTGTGCTGAATATTTTATACTTCAGTGTGATGATTAAATGACCATGAATCAAGAAATGTCAAGGTTGCTCTATAGTCGCTTAGAACTGGCGAGCAACCTTTGTCTGCTCTGGTGACGGATTCTTTATTATCGGGACATCGATGTAGCAAGCCCGGTAATAGCTAGAAATGCTCAGCAACGCCAGTCATGATGATGGTGATGCGGTGTAATTTTCCTCTTCGAGTTGGAAAAGAAAGAATTCCGTCCGCAAAGAATGGACTGACGAAAGGTGCTCGTCGTATCTCGTTCGTATTCTCGGAGTATATTTTCGTCCGGCAATAATAGTTCGTTGTCCTTAACGAGAAACGGCGCTGGAACGCCGTTCTCTCTCGGCCAACTGGTTTGAGAACAATCCAATTAATTCCAAATCACAGAACCGTATTTTTAAAAATACAGTTTTTCACAGAATCGTAAAACCTGTATTTTTAAAAATATAATTTTTCCTGGTTCTTTTGGGGGCCAATCGCTCGGAATTACTTTTTCTATAAAATGTTAATTTTACCTAATTTGTATTCTAGTAAATACTCTTACGAGTTTCACATAAGTAAAACAAGAAACAGAAGTCGCTTTCATCTTATTTTTTTTTAATTGTAAAATGATTTAATTAATTTGTCAATGATATTTCATTAGCATTTTATCCTTTATATTCGAATTGTCTACTTTATATTCGAATATAAAAATTATATTATCGAAAGAAGAACAACACATTATTTTTTGTATTTCTTGAAATTAAAATAAGACACAAATATTTGAATCTAAGATGCATCATTGTATTAATATAATATAAGATGCATTTAAATTATGGCAGGATGGAAAGCGAAAAGAAACAGAGTGTGGGAAATTCAATTAATTGTAAGACAAGCGGACCAGATAATGCGACGCTGTTACGATTGTTATGCTATTGCGCATTTCTTTTAGTGCATTTAATTGTCACGCGATAAAGTTCACGCGTAGGTTAATGATCTTTTCCAGGTGACAAGGTATGCATTTCGAGTCATCGTTTTTATCGGTGGAAATGGTGAGTCATGTAAAAAAGAACACAACACATCGTTCCTCCGGGGATTATTACCTTGTAGTATTGGCGGAACCTTCATATACTTAATTTCGTTGCGCAAAGGAGAATGTTAGGTTTTGACTGTGTTACAATCATAATGAAAAAATTTCGAAGTGTACGAATTAGACATACTTATATCATATTAAAGGACTAATTTAAATGGAATCGAATGTGGCGTATTGCTTATTTGGGAAAACATCGGGAACATGAGGGAAATCGTTGATAAAAATCAGTAAATTTAATTCATTAGTTATTATATTCATTGATAAAAAGTTATTCAAGACATCAAGACATCCTGGGAATTGAACAACAAGGACTGCATTGTTACTTAAACACATATATATATAACTTGGAGATCTTCGAGCGATTCACGAGCGTTGAAAGGTCTGACAAAAAATAATCGAATTTGATATCAAATATTAGCTTTAAATTAGATTATATATCTTTAAGTTCCATCGGGTCAATTTCAAATGACTTGATTATAACATTGAATTACACTATTGATATTTTTATTTATATTTGTTATATAACATATTATATTTGATAAATAATATGTATTTCATTTATTAAAAATTACAAAGATTATTACTATAAAGAAGGTTTAATATCAATATCAATATTTCATCATATATCATAATTATACGTTATACATAATATAAGAATTGTATAGCTATTTTCTTTTTATAATCAAATTATTAAATGGAATGCACGAAAAGTTCAGTGTGAGTTACGAAAAAAACGATTTTGCTGTAGAAGCATTTAAAAATAGACAGAAAATAATTTTATTAAATTATCAAGTAAATAAACTGTAGAACGCTCAAACCGGTGCTATAATATCAAAATTTATTACAGCATTGCTTATTTCTTTCTTATAAGTATTTTGATAGTGCAACAAAATTATTTTCAGATTTGTATTTAGCTAAATTTTTAAATATTGAATGAGTGCAAAAATTCGTGTCCAATTTATTATTCAAAATTCAAACAGCTGCTATTTTTGTTAAAAATAAAATAAAATCTAAATCTTATTCTATCTCATAAAAGAATTTAAGAATCTGTTTTTTTTAATTGTGATGGTCTTGACGAAATTATAAGTAATCAAAGTAAAACTATTCTTTTTATTTAATTCCCAATAACTTAGTAACAAAAAAAATCGTAGGAAACGATTTTATATGGAAAACTTTAAGCTTTTACATTAGAAATTCAAAAATTTTTATCAAGTTTTTTTGAACGTGTGACAGGCTTATAAAATGAAAAAAAATTGCCCGTTTTGTGTAACTCGTACTTTTCTATATGTAAAAATTACAAAACAAAAAATAAATTAATAATAACCCTTCGAAAGTAGAGATTTCAAAAGCTTTAAAACTTTTTTTTTTTTTTTAATTTAAATTCCATTTATTTTTAACAAATAGCAGCAGTTTAAATTTTAAAAATTTTCACAACGTTTCGTCTCGATCCCCCACTACTAGATTCATCAGTAAGGCGTAGTGGGGATCTGCCTTAGATACCTGATGCATGATCTATAATGAGCAATAACAATAGTTGATTAAAGAGTAGGTATAGAAATCGACCAATCATAGTTGATTATTTTTCTCACATTCAACTATGATTGGTCGATTTCTATGCTTACTCCTTAAGCTACTATTGCTACTGCCCATTGTAGACCATGCATGAGAGATCGAGATCTTATTTAAACGGAATTCGTGTGGTGCTTATAAGAATCCGAGCGAGTTCCGTTGGATCTCTGGTGACGAGTCGCCACAGCACTTCAGCACCTGAATAACAACGAATGACAATGAATGATAACGAACATCACCGAGTTATATCAATTGTTTCACGCTTATCTCTGTTCCTTATCATTCCGACGCAATCCGTTGGATCTATTTTTCGTTGGATTTATTTTCTTTAATATATATATACATATATATATATAGCAATTTTTTACGCTCCCGATGTTTCCTCATAATAAGCGATATTCCATTCAATTTCACTAGCCTAATAATATAATATTAGGTGTAGTAAAAAGAAATCCATTATTTTTCCATTCAATTTCATGCAAAAATAATGGATTTCTTTTTACTACACCTAATATATAATTTGTATATCTCGCAACTTTTTCATTTTGGCCGAAAAATAGCTAAACCTTAACGCTCTTCTTTTTTTCATTACACATTTTTGCATGACAACACAGAATTATATAAAAGATCTTTAGAAAAGATCTTTTAGAAAATGAAAGAAGTTATTAGTAAATATAAAAATGTGGCGTGACATTTAACGTTAGATCAATAATTTAATCGATATTGCATTTTATTTTCGATAATCTTATTTAATTCCTATTTCCGGAACAAGTTTTCCGCGGAAATGAGAAGTTAATCGATTAAGACTTGGCTTGGACCTAACGACAACTTTCTATTAAATCGACGTTTTATAAAATGCAATATTTATATATATACGTGACTATAATAACGGAAATGTTTTACGCAAAAGGCAAGGCTGTTGCTATGATATGTCTATATCATAATTAAAGGTATGAAATGAAAGTAAAGCATGATAAGTAAAATGCAAAATAAATAGAGAACACAAAATGCAAAATAGACACATTAAATGGAACGTATATTATATTAGAATATATGATATGTAGAACGTAAAATAAGATTAAAAAATGCAAAACGTATGCAAACGAAGTGTAAAATAGACAGAGGTATAGAAGAAAATATGAACAAAGACAGAAGCTAGACATATCATATATTGGCGGTATAATTATCGGAATTCATTGTGATTATTTTAAATAAGCAGACAAAAAAGATATATCATGAAATTATCTGATTTTTCAATCAAATTTCCTCATGTAATAGTGAATAATCGATCATTTCCTAAATCGTTGCTTGTAGTTTATAAACATTATTGATCGGATACATGCAGTTTGCGTCTCAGGCAAACGATTATGGCAATGGTCGCTCGCGCAACAATGTCCGGAACGATTGCTGCCATAATTGTTCCAGACAAACGGGCAAGCGTAATTTTCAACGCTCGAATGCCGTAATCATAATCGTTGGGTACTTTTTGCCGTCACTCCAAAAATATGACGTGCAATTGTGATGCCGTAATTAGCGTGTAGGTAACAAGTCGGTCGAGGTCAGGCGTGTGATAGGATTTTCCGGTGTTTCCATATAAATTGCATATTTCGTGGTGAATTTGAATATGGCCTCTCTCGTTCACCTTTGTCCGAGGAACATTGATCGTGGCTCTTTACAATGTAACGTGTTTTACGACGATAAGCTTTCTAAGTAGAAAGCGTGTGTGTGTTTACTACAAACTGTATTATTAATTAAATTATAAAATAATATAATATTTTATTTTGAGACTGATTTTATTTATATTATATAATTGTATAATTTATTTTAACGCGATTGAATTTATATAATCATTTAATTATTTTAATAATAACATGTATACTTTACTTTAATACTTACAATAAATTAAAACTGTAATATTAAAATATTCATAAAATATGTTTCTTTATACATAACATATTCTGCGTATAAATTATGTACGTATAGTATTATTTATCTATTATCTATAAGATGTGATAAAAACAAACACAGCAATAACGTAACTTAATATGCTATTAATGACTATTATGTTACATCACTCTGCAATGTTAATCTGCGGAGATGGTCACTACGGATAAACGATTAACGTTATATTGATCGTCGTCATTGATTCCGTTTATTCATACTTTTACTATTCCCTCTTCCTTTCGTAAACAATAGATAGAATCGGTTGTCGTAAACTTCCTTCAACCGATATATCGTCGCAGTGTTAAAGCACCGTAAAGTTGCACACTTTTTCTCTTTGCATTGGAGATTGATAGTGTCTATTCTTGATAGTGTCTATTCTTGATATATGATCGAATTTAACGAAATAATACGCTGACACAACGCGAACGAATGACTTTGCGACATGTGCTACTTCTCGCAATGCGACGTAGGCAAACTAAACCTTACAAAGTGGCGAACATAAAATTTAAGTGGGACGTGTCTTCCACGCTTGCAACAACACAGCATTTGCACCCAGCCATTGAGACAAACACACCGTACAACTCATGGCATAAGGTACTTAACTGCGGTTACAACTGGCATTAATTGTTTTTAGCATTGAATTTATGACTAAGCTATAAACGAGTTGATGAATCGATGAACTTGACGAACAGTGGCCGCTATTTCTCCACGATTTTTCCTGCATTAATACATATCATATGAGCTCGTGTAGAGAAAGTTTCAAAAGCATTTAAATGTTCTCTTCTTTAGACGGAGGTAAAAAAAAAAAAAAGATGTGATTACTGACTCGTTGAGAGACAGCTGAAGGAAAATCTGTTACAATAACCTATTTTCTATAAAAGACAAACGCCGGAAATGATACGAAGATATATGATGAAAATAATGCCATTATGAGAAGAATAATTTGTTATTCGGGTCTTGATATCCGTTGGGTGCTAATCAAAGCAAATTTTCATTCTTACCACGTGTTGAAATAGCACGTACCGTCTCTATTCCGGTATCGTTGCGAAAATCTTATTGCTATAAAAAAAAAATTTAACATTGCGATTTTACATAATTACATTGTATCTCGTGATCCTTCGTCGTTGCAACTTTTTATCTTTTTTTTTATTTATAGATCTATTATTGTTGCACTTTGGATTTCTTTTACGTAATTTAGAGTGAAGTAAAAAAGTTCCGTTTCGAATATGATTTTATCATTATTATTAATCGTCCATCATTATAGATTACATTAACCATTTCCTGCAACTGTTGCATTTCTCTTAAGTGGAAAATTATCGCCGAGCAATTCACGTACTCTTTTAGTCCGAACATCTCATCTTCAAAAAGGTGAACATCTCATCTTTTGTGAGACCGTTTCGGCATCGACTGCTGTCGACCTCATTACCTACATTTTATCGAGGAACCGAACGAGAATGTAATAATGAGGAAGAAGCAGAGAGTCAAACCGGGATGAACGGTCTTACGAAAAGTATTTAAATCGGTTATACAAATAACGGCACCGACTTTCCGTAGGTGTGAACCGAAGTGAGAGAATAAGAAATATAAAAATAGCTGGAGGTTTATTAATCTCTATTAAAGATCGAGCTTCTCAATTGCAAATTATGAAATTCGTATCGGATTTTTAAACTTATTAAATACGTGATTATATATTTAAAAATAAAACTAAAATTAACAAAAAAAAAAACAAAATCTAACATATATTTGTTATTAAAAATTATTTATTAGAAATTATGCTTATTGTTAAAAATTACGTTAATACACTGAGAAAAAAATTGGCTAATAAATATTTTTTTATCTTTGAATAGTCCTAGTGGAATATTTACTAAATATAAATAACACATATTTATTAGATACAAGGACCATTTTAGTTTGCTTTAATCATTATTTTTTTCATTTATCTAAATATTTATTTACTATAAGTAAATATTAAATTAAGATTATTCAAAGAAATATTAAAATTTAATAAATTTTTTCTCAATACATATAAATTTCATCTTTTCTTTTTTATATATAATTTTATATATATATATAAAATTATTGATAATTATTCGTTTTTTTTTAATATATGCATGAAATTATTTCTTTTTTCCTTTTTCCAACAAGAACAATGTAGGGCTTTCTCGAAAAGTATGTAGGTCCTCTCTTCGGAAAGGGGGAACATTAAAGAGAGAGAAATATGCGGGAGAAAGAGAAGATCAAAGAACAAAAAGCTGTAAAGTATCGGCTCTGCCTCTCTTTCTTCTTCTTCTGGTAGCAGCCCAGCGGCCCATCGTAAGCAGCAGTTTGCTTGTCACGATGAACCCCAATGTCTCCGATTATTCATTTAACGGGACTCGCACGTCCATGATGGTCGGAGAATGATTTCTCCAGAAGGCAATGGGTTGAAGATTCGGTTCGTGCGCTCAGTCTTCTTCTAAGCGAGTGCGCGTGTGGATTGTTCTGATTCCAAACAGAAGGAGATAATCGCCGAATTTTCTTGATAATTCCCAAATAATACGTCTGCCGTTCAAAGGAATTAAAAACAAGCCGTGTAAAAAAGGAATTGTGATTTTTTTTTTAAAAACGGCAGACTCTTTCGATGTTGAAGAGAATATAGATCGAATTGATCGCCTCTAATAATATACAGAATTCTTCAATTTGACTCGATTGGATTATCCTCTCGGATGCGACGTTACAATCGGTGGCTATAATACGATGATGATATAATTATTATTTGATTAAATGTGATAAATCGTTAATGTCCTGTCAACATTGTCATAACACTGTTTAACACTTGGCTCAGTAATACTTAAAATCTCATATACTTAGAGAAACTCGTTTTCGCGTACAACTGCGAAGGACAAGCTGAAACTTTTGTCATCTCGTGCTGCACGTTTTCGTGGATTTGCAAGAGGCTTTCTTGTCGATGACGCAAGGATCCAGTCACCTAGCGTTCAAATAAAACATATACCATAGCCACGTGGTGTTCAAATCAACAGTGAACGTCGACGCGAGTAACTCTGTTAGTCTTATCTCCAGACAACAGTTCTCCAGAAACGGAGAATTTTTGAAATCTAAATATTTAATTATTCGTACGTTATAAGCGAATTCTTAGTGTGTAAAGTGTTAGCCAATATCGCGCCAGTAATTTGCTTAAACCTTAAACCAGTCGACTTTGAAATATCTATCTGTACACATCGCACGGCACGTCCGTGCTATTCACTCACGCGCTAACTCAATAAGCAGTTCAAAACGGGTTCCGTATTATCGAACGTAAGTCGTCGCGCGAGTATTTTACTTCATTTCCGCGTATTTATATTGCGATGATTTTTGTAAAAGCTAAGCATATCGAGTAAAAATTCCTTTTCTCTTCTCAAAAGGTTTTCCTGGAGCATCGGGGCAAGGATGAGGTAGGACAACTAGTCGGTGCCAAAACCCATGGCGCAACACCCTTAGTCATGGCATGTCGGAACGGACATTATGATGTGGCGGAATACCTCATCGAAAAATGTGGGGCAGACGTGGAGCAGCCTGGATCAGGTCAGATCTGCAATCCTTTCACGACTTCTATTCGAGCTGATCTATTTACTATTGAGAACAATTTTTCAATAAAAAATGACGTTCGACAAAGGATGCGCTTTAGTGCTCCTTTTTTTCTTTTAAATCAAGTGAGATTTTTTTCTTGGCACTACATTGATGTAAGTAACTTAAGAATTATGGTCGCTATAATCAACGTCTACGCCATAGGCTGATACTGTACTTCACGTGATTTTACTTATGATTATTACGTTTACGTTATTATTGTTTTTGTATGAAAGCTAATAAATCTTCTGTTGTGGTACTAAAATTTTACTAAAATATTTCTTTAAAAACAGTGGTTTTTGAGGGTGAAACAATCGAGGGTGCACCACCTCTATGGTGCGCGGCTGCCGCTGGCCACTTGTCCCTAGTGAAGCTACTTGTGAGACGAGGAGCTAAGGTGAATTCAATTACAAAGACTAATTCTACACCTCTCCGTGCTGCATGTTTCGACGGGCATTATGATATCGTCAAATTCTTAGTGCAACATGGTGCAGGTGAGGAAAAATACAAATATAAATTTGAGAATTATTTTTAGAGAATTAAATATTAATAATTTTTTTTTTAATTCCGTACAACTTTTTTATTTTTCTTTGCGAAAGAGCCAATACAAGTAAAAAAAGCAAGCTTTACAATATAAAAAATGTAAGACATTTGCAAAAATTTATATAGTTTTGTAAACATTACTTATTAATCGAAAGGATTTGATTTTTTTTTATTTAAAAAAAGCAAGATTGGGAAAGTGACTTTGTAAAACTAGTTACAGTTACAGGTTTTTTCTCTTAAAAAATTACAAGTTACCATTATAAGTTATTGATTCTGAACTGTAACACGTTAATTACATTTGCTTAAAGAATAACAAGTCATTTTTAGTTACTTACAAATACTTTCCAGTTATTTTTTTACATTATTATTTTATACATTTCTGAATTATTTATATATGTAATAGATAGTACTTGAAATCACTTAGATTATTGAAGCAATATTAAGGCGTTCACATAAATCAGTATTAAGACTTTTATTCTTAATGCAGATATTTACAAAGTGTAATTATTTTGTCAAGGATAAAGATATGTTCCAATTGCAAGAAATAATCATTGCTTGTTCACTCATTCTGGTCAATCCATTATATTGATGAATAAGTTGTGATGAATAAGTTGAAATATATAAAATAACTATAAAAGTAATTATTAAATTAATTACAAGTACGAAAAAACATAAATTGAGTTACAGTTAAAAAGAATGAGATTCCAATAGGCTTTCTACAATAAGCCGTTATCTAAATTGTAAATCTTAATCCGTAAGAAACTGATTAATGGACTTTCTACAATAAGTCATTAGTTACCAATCATGTCACATTAGTAAATAAGTCAGAATTATAAGTCATAAATCTCAACTTTTATCCAGAATAAAACATATTAGATATCAATAATTATAATTCATATTAGATCTATGAGAATAAATTAAGAAAAATAAATCTTTTACTAAAAATAGGTTTATTTCTCTTATTTTTAGTCAAAGCAGAATTTAGTCTTTAAATATTTCAGAGTGAATTTATTTACATATCCAATTCTGTAAACCGTGCACCGAAATCTTTTTCGGTTTTGAAACACAATCGTAAACAAAACTAACAGTAATATCACATAAATTATTAAAATGATAAGCAATTTAATAATATTAGACTTAATGTTAGAATAATGCTAACAAACATTTTAGAAAAGTAGTAATAATTAGATATGTTAACACAAACTAGAAATATATATAGAAATCAATGGTCTAGCTAGATTTTAAATGCTTGTATTCTGTGCGAATTTATACTACGTACATATGTAGTCGTTTGAAACGCGCGCCGAAATTTTTCGGTCTTGAAACACTAATTCTATACTAAACCGCAGTAATATCACGAGTTAAATTGACTAGCAATTTTAATAATTTGATTTTTTCGTATTTTTGAATGATTTTAACAATGTTGAATGATATTAAAATCTGTAAATAATTAATTGCGAAAAATATTATCTCGGCCAGGAATCGAAACCAGATCTCTTGCTTTCCGAACAAGCGCCCATCAAATGGTTAATTTAAGCATCTTAATTACCATTCTTATAATTTACATTTGTTTTCAGAAGTAGGAGCTATTTTAAAAAATATATGCGTTAGTCGACATGATTCTTTCGTGTTCCTCTCTTGTGCGGACATCCTCCTTCATGAATATAAATATATAAATTTCAGGATTGGTAAAAAAATGTTTTAAACATGTTTTAAGCAGTTTAAAACGCTTAACATATTTAATTGATGTTTTTCATCAAAATATGTTTTAAATGTTTTTTTATAGTACTATTTAAAGCATATTTGAAGCATTAAAAACATATTCAAGAAGAAATACAATGTTTTATTCTTAAAAAAAAACATTAGTCTTTACCAACTCTGATAAATTCTTTCCAAAATATCTAAACATTAATATCCGCTTGGACTAAAAATATATTTATTTCTCTTAATTAATTTACATTAGATCGTTACATCACACTATTTCAGAAGATGATTGTTCTCAGGGCAAATTATAATACATTATGTGATTGATCAATTATAATGGTCGCGTTCAATGGAAAAAACGTTCAGTGCGATTTTTTCCGCTGAACGCAGCCAATGCAATCCAAGTTTCTAATCGTAAGAAATGGAATTTAACCATTTTCACGCACTAATTACTGATTTATTATTGCCTTATGATACACTACTAACTGACTTACAACTCACTCTCTACTTTTATTAATATTAACGGCTTATTGTAGAATGTATGTAACTGTAACTTCCGTTCTGTTACAAGTTATTTCCTAATCCTGAGTAGAAGTTACTTATTTATATCGCAGAATATTTAAGAAACTTCATCAAAACTTTATTGATCTTCTCCGTTACAGATATCGAGATGGCGAATCGACACGGGCACACATGCCTAATGATCGCCTGCTACCGAGGTCACGTTAAAATAGCGAAGTTCCTACTCGCCCTGAAAGCAGACGCGAATCGCAAATCCGTGAAGGGTAATACAGCGTTACATGACTGCGCCGAAAGTGGATCCTTGGAGATATTGAAAATCCTTGTCGAGCATGGGGCCCAGATGGACGTGGACTCTTATGGGATGACACCACTCCTCGCGGCAGCAGTAACAGGTTAAAGCAGAAAGTTCCACGCACCACTCGAAGGTTCCCCTAAGACAGTTTATTTAGCTCCGAGGAAAAAGCGAGCGCTGACCGAACGTTTCTTCGCTTCCTCTCTTCCAGGTCACACGCATATCGTCGAGTATCTCATAGGCATTCCCCAACTGTTCAGCAGGAAAGAACGTATCGACGCGCTGGAGTTGCTTGGAGCCACATACGTGGATAAAAAGAGGGATATGATTGGCGCCCTGCAGTTCTGGAAACGTGCCATGAACGAGCGGTATGTCATACACGGACAGGCTGTTAATCCATAACCGAAAACCTTTTAGAACACTTTCTAGATAATTTTGTATAATCAGAACTATAAAGAATGACCTCAAAAACTAGCTTTTTTACCAATTAATCTAAAAAAAATTTAAGATGAGTATAGAAGTAATCTTAGGGAATCAAATAGTGCTAAAAATTTTTTTGTGATTAATATTGTTTGACAATGCGATTCGAATTTCAAAGACTATAAACTGAAATTTGGGGATCTTTATAAATATAAAATATTTTATAAATTTTTTATAAATTTTTTAAAAGAAATATAACTCTAATTTTTATTTAAAAAAAAGTTTACGCTATATGTTGAGTAATATATAGTTTTATATATATATATATATATATATATATATATATATATATATATATTTTTTTTTTTCTTCCCGTAGATATCGGGGAGACGGACCAGTGATAGCAAAACCTGAATCTCCACCGCTTGTAGCCGCTTACGATTACGCCCGAGAGGTAATTGAACCTGAAGCTTTGGACGATTTGTTAGCAGATCCAGATGAAATGCGCATGCAGGCATTGGTGATTAGAGAACGAATATTAGGACCGGCTCATCCAGACACTAGTTATTATATTAGATACCGCGGAGCTGTCTATGCGGACGCGGGTAAATTCCGTCGCTGCATCGAATTGTGGAATTACGCTCTCGATATGCAGCAAAGCATGCTGGAACCACTAAATCCTATGACACAAAGCTCTCTATTCAGTTTCACCGAACTCTTCAGCTTCATGGTGGGTGAGGAAGGTAGACAGACGACAAGAGGTCGCAGAGTACCGCCAGTAAAGAGGGAAGATCTGATGAGAGTTTTCGAGAAAGCTGTAAGTATGAAAGTATCATTGTCGTCTTCCAATATATCTTCCAATATATTTCTCAAACCATCAATATTTATTCGTTCACACCGCAAAAATTACTTTTAGATTAACGAAGTAGCGAAAGGAAAACAAATGCTGGACAAGATGGGCGATCTGACATGCGAGCGTGATTTTACATTCTTGAACAGAGTTCTTGTTATCACTCTGCACTTGGCGTGCCTATTAACGCGAGAGACCGGAGAAAAGGATAGCGAAGAATACAATGTCTTTCACAAAGAACTCTACAAGTTAATTCGAATAAGTGCCAAAGGCAGACACGTGAGTGGCACTTAAAATAATTATTAATAATAAAAGGGAGATTAAAAATAAATATCTACATTTTCAGTTTTGTAATGTGTTTTTCAGGGCCGTGACGCGCTGCATTTAGTTCATAGCGAAGATGGTGCGCTAGTTGGCAGGTATCCCACATGCAAGTTCCCATCTCCTCATTTGACTAAAGCTCTGCTAAGAGTGGGTGCAAATGTGGCTGCCAGGGACAATGACGGCAATACGGCTCTGCATCTTACCGCGCTATTGCAGCCTTGGCGACCGAGTCTATCGATCGATCTGCTCGACGCCGGCGCGCACCTCGATGCGATAAACAACGACGGCAAGACGTTCCAGATGCTATTGCCTAATAAGGAGCTTTATGATTCGATTTGTCCTCTGAAATACACCACACTCGCCTGTCTGGCCGCGCGAGTGGTCAAAAAGACGCAGAACATCAGCAGAGTGCCCGCACATCTCCGCACTTTCGTTGAGATGCACTAGTTGCGATGAGACACCACCAGTGAAATGCCATAGCAAACATTCTACTCGAGAAAATGTGATGATTATGGAAAGCATGGTGATAATTCGGGCGTTAACTTGAATTCATAATTCATTCATTCTAGCATCTCGATATTCTCCTTGAATGTCTTCTAACAAGAGACATACACGGTGTGACATGGAGCATCGTTACATACTTGTTGTTCGCCAATGTTAAACAAGGATGAGATAATCACTGTGTTGTACTGAGTTGCTTGTTGGAAAGCACCCCTTATCATGGGCTTATCGAAGAGGGAGGTTTGGGGATTCAAACTCCCCCCGAAATTTTTTATTAATTATTTGATTTTGAGAGAGTCCCATTAGTGCACATTCTACTCATTATAAGACCATATAAATAATTTTTAATACTTCTATTAGTTGGAAAAAATATTGCTTTGATAAAAATGCAACACATAGAAAATTTTCGTAAGGTTTTTGTCACGAAAAACAGAATATATGCTATAATTAATTCTTGTAAAGAAGGATAATACAGTTATTACATTCTTGTAATAACTGTATTATCTTTCTTAAAAGAAAGTTTTTAAAAAAATAAGTAAAAGTTATATATTGTACAAAACGTAACATTCTTCCTCTTCAAAATGAAGTACGAGAAGAAAATTGTAAAATATCCAAATGAAATTCATTAATGTTAAAAAATGTAAATTACACCCAAATTAGTGCAGTGACATTCTTCTCAGTACAATAGCAAAATATTTTATTTTAGTTGTTATTTCAATTAATGCAAGTACATCCCTAGGTTGACTGAAACCCCCCCCTTCCTCCTCCTCCGAAAAAATTTCACGATACGCCCATGCCCCTTATTGTACAGGATTTTGAAATCGTTCTGATTTCTAGTTGTTTTTTTTAAATGAGAACGATTTTGAGATATTTTGTAACTTATACTAGAATAGGGATAAAAAGATTGTCCCTGAGAAACAAATCTTCTGATTAATGATATACGAACCACACGTGATCCCAAGAAGATTTTTTGACAGCTTCTCTCATAACATACATAAAACATGTTTCGCAATAAGATTTTCGCAAACAAAAAATACTTTTTTATTTCAGTTGACAACTTTCTTTTTATGCTTCATAATTAATTTACTGAAAGAAAACTCCAAATACATGCGTCTTTTAAAGCGAAAATTATAGATTTCGCTATTAAAAATTTTATATTCAATAAAGTGGAATAATATACACTTTACTTATGTATATACATATATATATTTTTTAATACGATTACGGTAATTCATAAAATATCTATTTTCATAAAAAGAATTTTAAAAAGATTAAAAAATTTAATGAGAAACCTGGATTTCCTCCATTTCAATTAATAATTTTTTGTTTTATATAATTAACCTTTATTTAATTAATTATTTTGAAAATTGATTGGAGATATTAACGCGTTTTTATCGAAATAAAATTGATTTATCAGCATTTTTATTTAAATCCTTGCTTGTCATTATTTTTGTTAGATTGAGATTAATTAGCAACATATTTTAATAGATCTCTTTAATATCAATGTGTGATGATACGAAAGAGAGCCTTTTTAATTTTGATGAATGAGTTAGATGAATATTGGTGATAATGCAGACATTGTGATCTTATTATTGCGAACTTGGCCTCTCCCTTATACATAAACCCCGCGCAAGCCATATTTTATATATATATATATATAGATAGGATGCGTTACCAAAATCCGGACAAATTTTAATTTAAATTCTATATTGTGCCTCCGCCAAAGATTGTTGTTGGCGTCCGAGAAAGCCTGATTTATATTTTCAAAATGGCCGTGATATTGAAACCAAGTGCGGAGTATAATCGAAGAACCATGATCATCGAAGGTCTTCGCGCTCAATAATAATACGAAATAATTTGATTCTTTGGAGATCAACCATTTATGATGTGGCTGTTCTTGGACTGTTCTAAAGTCTTATATACGGCTTTAGAACAGTTCAACGAAGGTTCTAGTATGCCAGCGAGAAAGAGTCACTCGAAAAAACGCACCGCGAAGACCGCAGTCATTGAAAAGGCTCAAGCTGATTTCAGATGACCCAGGGCAATCATTGCGCATTCTGATGGATGTAGTGAAGCTGTGGATGGAAACTATGGCGTCCGGAAGACCATATGTTTTTCAGCAGAACGCATATGAGTCATTTGATTCAAAATTGGCTCTCAGACAACGTCGATATGTTTTAGTTCAAGGAATTCTGGCCTCCCAACAGCCTAGATTTAAATCCCTTGAACTACTACGTATGGAGCGTAGTTGAAAGGGTCACAAACAAGTCTCGGCATCCCAATGTGACTCATTAAAAACTGCTGTTGAGATAGCATTCGTCGGCATGGACAGCGCTACATTACAGCATACGTGCGAACACTTCAGACTGAAAATAGAGGTCGTCATTCAAGCTAATGGGGGATATATCGAATAATTGTGCTCTGCAGGGATTCCCCAAGTGCTATATAAAAGGATTTTTTATAATATTTAATTTTTTATTAAAAACATTTTGTTTAAAGAAATTGTCCGGATTTTAGTGACGCCCCCTGTATATATATATATATGTATATATATATATATATATATATATATATATACATACATACATACATAATACGTTGATAATATTAGATAACATAAATATACGTTAAATTCAAGTGTGTTATCTTAGAAAAGTGACTTTTTACCTTGCTGTATAAACAAATAAAGAGAGAAACATAGATATTTGTAATAAAAGTTTTCTGACACTGTGAACAATGAATAATGTAATGATTCTACATTTGGCATACTACAATTTTGTTTTTCAACATTTTTTACATGTATAAAATTATGTTCTCTTACATATATGAATAAAGCGTGAAATGTAAAATTGTAGTATGTTACGTTTGTCTCTTATTTCAACACACTTCGAATACAAACAAGTTATTTCAGAATTTGCTAATCATTGATATTCCAATGACAGCAACAATGATCGGATGATTTTATATATTATTCGCATAAGTTATAAAATTGTGCGCATTCATATTTATTTGAAATGTGATAATCCATAGTTTATAGAGAAAAGACGCGTCTCTACATAATTATATATAAATATATACAACATATAAACGGACGTGTGATGTTTAAGGTGCCTTTTTCTTTTGAGAGCTGTTGAACAATGCACTCCTTGTGCTAAATGTGAACACGATTGTCGCAGTACTGTTTATATCATTAAGACTAATTTATACGTACGAATTACGTACTCGTATTTACCGTTATTATGCAATTTTATACATTTTACATGTTTCGTTTGAGCTGATAATCCCGTTTCTGGCACATTTACGCGCGTCCGAACTATTAATTGCATCATTATAATATTACAGGATTTTCGCGTATATTACAGGAAATCGCGTTACGCGATTTTCCACAAAAATTGTAATCTTTACACTTACCCCTCGCGTATCGAAAGTTATTTTATAATGTATAGGTAAATGAAGAAATACAGCTGTAATTGAAAGTATGATTTGACAATTCATTCTTTTTTATTTCGCACGATACAAACTGTGTTCCGTTACTCACGAGTACTGAAAATCTATAGTTTACGTTACGTATGTACTATAGATTTCCAGTACTCACAATGAATCGTGGAACGCAGCCACAAACGTCGCACGTAATAGTTTCCCTGGAAAAAAAAACAAATGCGTGAAGTGATTGTCAGCTATTAAAACTTACCTGTTATTGTCATATTTTGGAACAGATGTTTTCTCGATCGTGATCTGAAAATAATCAATAATATCCATTGTATCTATGCCCCAGTGTAATAAAAATATTCCTTATATGATAATTCATACATATATATTTTATATATATATATATATATATGTGTGTGTGTGTGTATATATATATATATATATATAATTTTATTTCTGTCTCGCGAGAAGAGAAAAACGCTTTTAGTTTTCATGTAACAAGAGATATTGGTTGGAATGGTTGCGCTGTACGAATCGCATAAATGTCACAATGATAAAAGAATAAACGCTTCTTGGCTCCTAAAATCGACGGAACTGTTAATACGAAAAGACGAGCACCGATTCTCGAGGAATAATATAAATAATAGTAACGATAATTTTTATATCATGAATCAGAATCTTGATGTAATCAATAACAAAAAAAAAAGGATAATGCTATGTCTTCTTCAACTTGTAAGAATTTAATCAAGCGTTGAACGAAAGGGAGGATCAATCGCTAAGAATGCGCTAACGTGCGCATAATTTTTTATCGTCAATCGCAACGTCGATGAACGCTCTTACCATTAAAATATATTAATAAAAGTCTAGAAAAAAACCGCAAAGTTCCGTACGACAAATCGATGGAGGTCAAAGTTTGTACAAAGTGAATACTTGGAAATAAATACAAAATCATTGGCGCGCATTGAAGATTTCGCCGTCCTTCATTCAGTTCACACAGTTCTATATACAGAGTCGACTACACCATGTTAAAGACAAAAACCTCATGTTAACTATTCCTTTCTCGGTCACATTTCCATAAAAAATCCATCGATGCGAGCTCAATTTCATCGACAGTAAAAGTATCGTTAAAAATTATTGGAGATGAAGAATACACTTCGTGATAGCACCACGCATGTTTAAATTCTCGCTATTAATGACAGAAAAGTAATTATGCTAATCTCTCTCATTCTCTCTCTCTCTCTCTCTCTCTCTCTCTCTCTCTCTCTCGGGGCCAGATATCGTCAATCGTCTCTCTTCCCGGAACCGTCTTCGGAAAATCAGGGAAGAAAATCATCTGAAAAAGTATCTCACCTGCGAGCTTGAAAGAGCACCTTCCTCCTCATTGCGCAGATACTGACGTCCCAATTGTACGGAAGATAATCTGAGGAGTGATCTATATTTTAAGACGTATCAATAAACGAATGGACTCGTATTCTGCTTAAATGCAACATGTTTACAGGACAGTTATGATTAATCGTACCATTTAAACATTTAGTTGCATCGCATACTAAAACTCACTTGACAAGATCCATCCGAACCAACAAGAGTGATCGCTTAAAAAAAAAATAATAAAAATTTCACACAACAGCACAGAAATAAAACACAACGACCAGCATAGGTTTTTTATAGCCAAAATGAATTTGGATTTTATTCAATCACTGTTATGATTGGTGGTTATACAAGAGTGTTATACAATAGAATATTCCTCGAGATCTACATGGCGAGAGAGGAGTTATGTTTACCAAAAAATATTTCGGTGACACCAAATGCAATTCGTCCATTGTACCGGAATCAATCCAAGTCTTGTCCGCGTACATTTCTGTGGGGGAACAGAAAAGATTAAAAGACGCTATTCAATGTCACGAGAGGCTCGATTTACTTTTTGGTAAACATACTACGGTCCATAAAACGCAGAATTTATGCCGAATCTAAATCGTCCGATGTACGTTCGCCGAAGTATTGAAGCGAGTTTGAGTAAACTGAGAGGGGATCTTCCTAAAAGCGGCGGACTACAACAAATTTTTCTCGTATGCTTCATTTAGGGGTCGTAAAATTATTCTTACAAAGATGCAAAACAGTATGTATGTACGGTAAATTAAAAACAAATTAATAATAATAAACAATGTGATCGCGTAGAAATCGTGGCGACAAAGCGCTGTCCCCTGTCAAATACCACATGTGCTTTTTCTTACGCATAAGTGCGAACGATGCGACGAGAATATCCAACACAAAAAATCCACGATCTGCATAAAGTAAGATTTTAAACGAGCGTATCTCGATAATTCGCAAGCCGGAGATCTAATTCGATCGAATAACGATTTTACAACGTTAAAAAATGTGTTTTCATGAACGAAAGATTAATCTCTAGCCCTTGATGGACTCAGCTGCGAATGAGCAGAGCATCACGTTAGATCGAAATGATGGAGAACCGATCGATCTCTCGTCATGATAATTAAGAAATACAGACTTACAGACTACAGAATCGCTAATTACGGTAATTAACCTGTAAATAGTGAATAACCTACACACACTGAAAAGAAACCTACTGACTTACTTATAGATCATCATGAAACCTAAGCCTAAAAACAACTATAGACACGATCGCTAGAAAAAAAAAACTGATATAAGAAGTGAACAATTAGTAGACTTCCATTGTAAAAAGGAACGATAGTCTGGTGATATATAAACAATACAGAATTGAAAAGTTGAAAGGGGATAAAGAGAAAGAGAGAGGGTATGGAGAGTGTACGTCAATCAGTGGTCATATGACTGTTACAACATTGAGTAGCCATCACAAACACGACTTGCTGATCTTCCAAAGATAGATACTTCTCATTCACTGTCCTAAGTTCTGCCAGACAACTAGGATGAATTTCAAGTATTGTCATTAGGAGTGGAATCCTGCAGACGACACAAACACCCAGCTTCCTCACGCTGCGTCAATAAGTTATGGTTAAGTATCAAATTATAGTAATATAATCTTTTTTATCGACGTTACCTTGAATCCCTCGAGGCTTATCCTTCCATTTTTAATAGAGACGCACATCAATTGTTCTGCCATCAATACGCGATCGATTCATCATAGCTAATTGTGATAATTAAGGAAAACTCAATTGTACAACACAATTTTTTCAAAGTAATTATAAACAGAATAATAAAATTAATAAATAGATAATAGTTGTGATTAATTTTTTTTTTCTTTATTATATATATCTTGTAATTAATGATTCAAAGAAATAAAAGGAAAAAAAAGGAAGAAAATGGTCAAACTATTTTATTTCTAACAAATGTTAAAATGTTTGTTTTCGTTTTGAAAAGGATACTCACAGCACGCTCGGCATCCCATTCAGATGCGAACCGTACCATGCCCATATCGGCACCTCTCATTTCCGCGAATTTTACCTCTCCGGCGTCCTGGAACTTATCACGCAACATCTGCCATGTAGTATTTGGAGGTAGCTGCAATACAAAAATTATAATTAAATATTGAACCAAAAAATAAAAAATATTAGTATTTTAAGAAATGAAAAATTCCGGGAAAGAAAGGACCCAGGATCGAACGAGAATGAAAAAAATGTTTCCCCGTTTGAGGGAAAAACCCCGGAATGGAAAATTATTTTATTTGATGTTACAAAAACAAAGCAATTACAAACATTGCTTTAGTTAAAATTTATTATATCTATAATATAATAATTATTTTGTCTGAATAATGAAATTAAATAATTTATAAAGTTTTTCTGATTCTGGTTACTAATTTTTTATTTTGCATATTTCACCTTCATAAAAATGTTCATTTTAAGTTTATATCTTTTTATAACTTTTTAAATGCTTAATATATTTTGTTTGTTTAGTTTTAAAAGTGCTAAAAATTCCAGTAATAACATTTTAATATTTTTATAATTACTTAACATTTTATTCTGTAATAAAATGTTTTTAAAATAAATTTTAACACAGAAGTATTTTATATTTTAT
>Ga0157364_1000882_pt1 | contig 23381 bp, 13 predicted proteins | sample AttsexASBM2_FD_111476 | JGI IMG/M metagenome (GOLD analysis project Ga0157364, IMG submission 111476) | Fungus gardens microbial communities from leaf cutter ant in Ribeirão Preto, State of São Paulo, Brazil - Atta sexdens ASBM2 | ecosystem: Host-associated > Fungi > Mycelium > Unclassified ...
CGGCGGCGGCGGCGGCGGCGGCGGCGGCGGCGGCGGCGGCAGCGGCGGCGGCGGCAACGACGACGACGGCGACGGCGACGACGACGATGACGGCACCAGCGACTAGTAGTGCAGGAAGTGGTGGAGGGGGTGGAGGTGACGGCGGCAGCGGCGGCGGAGGTGGCAGTAGTGGTGGTGGCAGTGACAGTGGTAGTGGTGGCAGCAGTACCCTCGGTGGGGATCGTAACGGCAGCGGTGGTGGTGGAGGTGGTTGTGCCGGTGGTGGTGGCGAAGTCGCGGAGAAGGAGGAGAGGCCACCGGCTTCAGAGACTGTCGAGCCGACGGCCGCGTTTGACGTCGCATCCCTCGTACTCTACGGCTCGCGCGCACTGCCGATACGCCTTAAGATCTTGCTCGATCAGTTGTTCAACCAGTTGCCCCTCGCGCAAGTGACACGTATCCTAGCTGCCTTCGGTTGGACCCACGAGGATTACACGCGAGGATACATACTGCAGGTGAGTTGACACGTTGAATTCACGCAACGACGCATTCGCGCTTCATAGAAGATATCGTCCCTTCGCCGCGAGATGATAGTATACATCGCGTGACCACGACATCCATAGTATACACAATGCCACACACATTCATGCGATATACAACAACACAACCGAACAACTTTGACGTAGCATACTTGGACGCTCGCCGGAGAAACACGCGGTCGATGTTTTGTGCGCGCGACGAGATCAGCTGCGCTTCGAAACGGGACGAACGAGGAGAGCGCAGTTTTGACTTTTGGATTACCTCCAGACGTGACAGCGACCGATCATTAACTTCGGTGACATTCTCTGCGAATAGGTGCTTCGGTTGCTTTGGCACTCGACACATAACTTGACAAAGTCTATACCGAAGAATATTTTCGCGAACGCTGACGCGAATCGAGACCTTTTGAAACTGTCGCCGCGATTACATAATGATTATCTTCAACGATCGCGTCTAACTAAGAATAATCTTCTATTCACACATACACGTGATGATAAATTGATCTTTGAAATAAAACGCGGATATCAATGGGCATTAATCTCTTCGCGGATAAAAAAAAAACGTTTCAATTTTATGGTGATTGTAAAATACGGTCGATAAATCGTGATAAATGGAGAAACATCAACAAGGACGATGACGAGTGAGAGCGGAGAGTTGAACGACGAACTGTGCATCGAAAGTGCCTCGTATGTTGGTGTGAGTGATGTTGAGCGACGTCGGAGCAACGGATCGAGATATCGGTACCTGAAGTGAGATACCTGCGCAATAACATGTAAATCCTGAAATCTATGGAAGTCCCGTCGGACGCATCTGCTACATCGAAGAGGACGGAAACGATGAAGGAGAAGGAAATGATCTGCTCTGGCGAGAAAGATCGATTTGCCGCGAGAAAGCAATTTGGAATGACAAGCGCGATCGAAATTCGTGTCGATGAAATGATAATTTCTCAATCCAAGATTTTCTCGAAAAAAAAAAGACTCAAACTGTTTGAAAATACTGAAGTTATCGAATGTGATGCTCTTCTAGTGGAAAAAACGCTGTCGCTTGAACTTGAAGACAGTTGCGGCTATGCATTTTTTAACACGATATTCTGAGATAAATTTGTTTGCACAAAAGTTTTGCTGATTTTACATGACTGAAATGAAACTGCAGCTATGCTTCTCCGCAAGTGTCACGATCTGAAATTTCAACACTACTGACAGGCCAAGTCACGGTTTCTTAATGGACATTCTTCTCATCGACGTCGCGTCAATCGTAATCAATTCCGGGCTATTCTTGTTGCTGATTTCTACGATCGCCACTTTCTTGGGATCATCACTTTCTTTGGATCAACGAGTGAAAAATCGGAGCACATTAATGGACTGTTCTTTAATCGGTATTGTGCGTCGATCAGTGAGAGAGCAGTGAAACTTTAACATCTAATCCTTTGATTTTCAACTGGTGTCACCCGGGACTGTATATCGTCGTCAAAAATAGTGCGTTTAAATTTGGACATTCGTCACTGTGAACGGAAGTTTGTAAAAACATTTTAACGATTAAAAAATATCAATCACTTAAATTTAAAACAAATCATAAATATAACGCGCTAAACGATGTCTCTTAATAATTAATAAACATGACATAAAATATTAATCGATACTAGTCGTAATTACATGAACGTTTAAAAGGCGATTTGTGAAATCCGATAAAAAAACAAATACTTCCAATAAAATTCTAACTCGAGAAATGATATATCATGTTATCTGATCATTCAGAAGATATTTAACAGGATAATTATCAATAATTTTTGTATCATAAAATAATTCTCTCTCATATCACGGCACTTAGCGCCGAACGCAATCTGCGAGTGATTGATAATAGAAATGACATTTCTTGAATAATTTTCCAATATTTCCTTGTATTGTGCTCTACTGAGATAATTATCGTACTGTTCTCTTCAGATAATTATCGGTGTCCTTATATTTTTTTATAAAAACATTAATTTTGTATGTAATGCAATCTACGAATAATCATAACAGAGATAACACTTGAAACAACGAAGTTATTATTTGTCGCAATGTGCTCCACCGAGATAATAATCGGCGAACCTTGATATTCCATCGAAAAAGATAAATACCAGTGGTACTTCATAAAAATGTCCGTCAATCACTATGTGTAGCGCAGCGTAACTTTCAAGTGACCAAAACAAAGACGATATTTGAAATGACAGAACTTGTTGCCACATATGTATCTCCACCGCGATATAATTACCTATACTTTGATCTTGGCTCACAAGAGATAATTGCAGAGGAGCGATGACGCATTGAGATAATTGCAACAGATTTTCGCAGGATTAAAGCGCGGTCTTCCAGTGCAGGTCTCGTATAGATTTTACGCGACACTGCAGTGCACTTTTCCCAAAAACGCACGCGGCACGCACGGTCGGTGCGTTAATCTCGCGAGACGCGCGCGTTAGAAAACGGGGAGTATCCGTGTAAACTGAATTGCGCCGATGTCGGCGTGAAATTAAAACGTACGGGAAACCGGTTTCTCGAACGACTCGCGTACATAGATACGTATACACGTATGCACCGTGCGATGCGCTTATCCGTTGCAGCGGCTCCGTTGCAAAGGCGTGGGTAATGCTGGGAATTTAATCGGAATAAATTTGAGTCTCTCAGTGAAAAGGGACGCGAAAAAAGAAAAAAGGGGGGGGAGGAAGAGAGAAAAGCGACATCGAAGCTGTCCATTCTTGCGTATGTGAATACACGCGATGCGCAAAAACCTTGGAAGTTTCTCTCGAAAGCACGAGGGTTGTCATTGAATGAACGACGCGATGACACGTGCGGACCATGTACGCGTGCACGCTATCGTACACTTTCGTTTTGTTTACGTTTCGTTCCGTCAAACAAATTTAAACCGAAATTTAAGCTCGTTAGAGCTCGCGTGACGATACACTCCGAAACTCTATTAGGTCCGTACTTCTCTTGGGTGCTCGCGCGGATCGTTTGTACTGCCGTTTAGGTATTTTGTCGCCATAAGCGAGACGCCGGATGAAGACACGCGATTATCCGGAACGGATGTCGAAATACACGCTTCAATAGTAATCCGTTATGTCTTTAACAGGTCGAAGCGCCGATATTGACACAGAGCTAACTCTCGGTTACGACAGGACTAAATTAACGTCATGGTGCTAACAGAGAATGTTTTCTAGCTACTTTCGTGATTACTGTCAAAATATTGTAATACAGCATTGAACGCGGCATTGCGGTGACAAGATATGATTTTTCAAAATTTAACGTGTACTGCTTTAATATATATATATATATATATAAATACAAAAAGAACAACTTTGCTAAAATATCTAAAAAAATTCGCTAAATGTTAATGTAGAGATAATATTTGGATCATCAAAATAATTACATAGGAATTTAAAACATGATGAGCAAAAAGTTTTGATATTTTAACAACCGGTTTGAGTGTCGTACGTAATTATTTTGATGGTCCAATAAAATTATTTTCAGATCTATATTTAGCTAAATTTTTAGATATTTCAAGAATTCAATCTTTTCGTTATTATTCGCATTAAATAATTTTTATAATAAATAATTAACTAAATGTACAATAAAAAGAATTAAAAAAGAAAAGTATAGCATGAAAATAAATAAATTCTTCACTTTCTTACGTCCTTTGCGTGGAAAATAGAAGATAGATTTATTTGAAAACAATCGTACGCTCGTAATAGTGATAATATCAATGATACGTTTACATATCAAGTGCTGTCAGCATGTCATTCAACTGCAAAATTCTCGCAGTCTGTTATTAGGGACGTCACGATACTCAAATCGTTTGATTCTGATGATCTATGATGATGGTTTGCAGGATAGTTAAGAAGTATGAGTATCTGTTTAGAATTTGCATTTCCTCGAGTCGATAGTATTTTCGCGGTCAAACGTTGCTTTATGATTCATTATAGAGGCACCTTCACCGGGTTGCTAATTCCTAATTACTATCTACAATGCGAAAGCATCGTTCCGAAGAGGTGATCCATTGGAAATTAAGAAACTTGAGCTTCTGATTTGCATTCTCTTTCACATCTGGCGAACTTCTTGCAGTCGAGCACTACTTTACGGCTCGTTACCAGAATAACTTCCCCGAGTCGCGAAGACTTCCTGAATCACGATCCGCAGTGCGCAAGTGTCACGTTGGGAGATCAATCTACGTGAAATTGAGACTTCAACTCTGCTCCGAATTTGCATCTTGATACGTGAGTTATCCGCAACCGAGCTCTACTTTGTGACTCAAATCATAAGACTTCCTGAATCTGTATTGCGATAATATCCTCTACTAGTCTATCCGCTATTAGCAATTCCGTCATGAGTCCTAGAATGTCTACACCATGATCTGGGAGATTTACCTCTCGGTATGTAAATTATTCATGGTATAAAGTGCTTCATGTTTCCTGACCAAACTATCTTGTTCGAGTGCACGGGACACTGTCTGGATCACGCTGCACATCGCAATAGTATCAAGATAAATCTTCGCTTAGCGGCGTATTTGTTGTCGGAATGCATACAAGACTTTCTTAATCATGATCGATGACGTACAAGTGTCGTTTCCACGGTACGCTCTGCGAGCAGCCGAGAACTTCAGCCGCTCCGGATTTGCATCTGCTACTCGCTAGTAAAGTTTTCGCGGTTGAGGGCCGCTTTATGGCTGGCCACGGTGGAATGCTCCTTCTACAAGAGGAGATCGTCGTGGTGCGGACGTGGAAACGGTAAATCACAGCTCGCTGAATGCGCGACGGAGATCGCCGGTGAATGCGTCGACGAGAAGCATTTCACACCGTGGAAGCCAATTTCACGTTGCAGCCGTGTTGTTCGGCCCTCGTTCGCTACAACGGAAGCAGTTGCAGCGACCCGGCCTCTCGCAAGCGGAATCAAGTGGGATTTTACAGGAGCCTGGACGGCTACAGCTTTACGACGGATACCGCGATGGAGGAAGAGGCAACTTAGGAACGCGAAACCGCCTCCTTGCTGTTGTAACAGCGCGAGATTTACGAGCGAATTGCGCGTCGCGAGCGAGCCGTGCGAGTCGAGAGAATCCACGTCCTGGCGATCCTCAATCGGCAACTGGGAAAATATCGCGATAGGCGAAGCGAATCTCAGAAACGAGACTCTGCATGGTGAACAGATGACAAGTAATAACTTATCAATTTTGAGTTATTCTTCGTGGCTTTATTATAAACATATGTGTTTGGCGTTTATTGGAAGTTTTTATTTTTCTATGAAACATCCAGTTTCATTGAAACAACAATAAACACATTGTAACAACAATAAAAGTTACGTATATTTTCGGAATTGACATCTATCATATGTCGAAATCTTATAAGTAAAATTTTGCTAAGCTGATTATATGATTTGCCGAAAGCAATTTTGAATACAAGAATGATTGCAGAAATATTAAAAAATTTAATTACACACAGATTCGAAAGTGATTTTGTTGAATCATCAAAATGATTACATAAAAATCTCAAGCATGATAAACAATACTGTAAAAAGTTTTGCCATTCTATCAACGAGTTTGAGCCTACATAATTATTTTGATCCAACTACATAATTATTATTAAAGAGAAGTAAACAAAATTATTTTCAGATCTGTATCTAGTTAAATTTTTAGATGCTTTGGCAAAATTGTCTTTTTGGTGTAACTTTATAAATTGGATATCACGAATTATTGTTATCAAATGACATGTTATAGATGTCGAACTCTATGATCGATAATTACATTCTTCAATGTCACATGTCTGGGCATCAGAGATCCATGAAAAAAATGGGGAATTCCTCGATGATCGTTGGGAATGCATCGATTCCGAGAGAAACGAAAGTTTTCCACGAATTGTGAAAACCGATACATTCCTCTGATTAGTAAATATTGAAGTGGAAACGTAAATGTAATCATAGAAATGTATTCGCAAAGGTCCTTCTACGTATCGGAACATTTTGCGTAGATTCGTTAGAGAGGTATCATTCCTCGAAATATACACGAGGAGCGAATTTTGTCGAAATATTCGTTTCAGAGAGTCGGTGTTGCATTTTACAATTAATATAATAAAGATAGCGATGCTCGGAAAAAGTAACAACTTGTTCGCATTTGGCGATGTTCCTAAATTTCCGACGATTAAAATTAACGATCGCTAATTAACACGTTTGCATACTGAAAATCAATTTTGATACTCTCGTAACGAATGGATTCTTCGAAATAATTTCCAGTGATATGTCTACCAAATCATTCCTAAAGTATGCCGCCAATTGAATACAAAGAGAAGTGTCAAGGATGACAACGAATGGACAAAGATGGGTTCTTCATCGGTGGTCTACACAATTCAGAATCCAAAATCCATCAAAGATTGTCTGACCCAGGAGCAATCGTCATCGCGAGGCATCGCGAGGAATCGAAAGTGGCGACGTAAGGCAGACAAGGGACGGGGCAATCGGAAACCGGTAAAGATGGTAGCCCGGAGCCGATCGACCTGTCATTACTCCACCTCGATGGAAGCATGAGCTAAAACCGTAAATTACAGAGCTTGCCGAGCGAGTCAGAGACGATTCGAGGGTTTGCCGATCCAAGATTGTTTGCCAGATGAGAGAGGAGCAAACAGGAGTGACGAGAAGAAACCATCGTAGGTCGACATCATTCGGGTGGAAATGTAAAATTTGTTGCGCGCAATTGGCGAATTAAAACTTCGACATGCCGTTTGCATGGCTACCGAAACACTCGAACTGGAATGATGGCGACGACGAGGAAGACAAACAGGAAGAGATTCTGAAGAGAAAAAGAAGAGACGAAATATAGGTGATGGAGGCAATATATGAAAAAAATTACAGAGTGCAAGTTCGAAGCGGGGTCGATTTCTGACACAAAAACAACACGATGAGATTGTTGGACGTGATCGAAATGCGCGAGTTGAGATGTTGATCAATGATCATATTTTTGCGTTGTCGTGCATGCGGATGATGATTCGAGTGGTATAAATGAAACTAGGAAAGGAAATAAATGATGATTCTGTTGAACCGCTTGAACACTTATGTTCCGCGACATAACGTATACATCGAGCCCCTCTTCTTCACGAAAATCTAAATAAACCGCACACGCGAAATTTATAGATATACATTCGGCAGAAAAAATCAACTTTCCAACTGTTGTAAGATTTTTTTAATGCGATCGATTTATCCATTTAAATATGTAAGGAACTAAGGGCAAGAATCATATTATAAAAATTTTACAATTACAAAGCCACTTTTTCTGATTGAAGTCACATTTTCTGTTGAATGCAGCCATTTAGTCACAAACGTCTTTACTCTTATAACTGTAAATCTCTTCTTCATATTGATCCACGAGAGCTCCAAAGCGAATTCCAAAAAAACTCTCCTACTCTCGTTCTTCTCATGAATTCTCAAAACGTAATGTTATTAATGAACGTGGATGTGTGCGTGCGTGCGTGAGAAGTATCAAAATTTCGATCGCGTCAAATAACGCATTAACATTTATTTATATCAACGTTACGACTAATCGCCAACGATTGGCCGTGATGTCTCCGATCCAGGAAAGACGCGAATACGACGTTCTTGTGGACGACGGGAAATGTGTCTCGAATGTAAATCATTCCACATGGCGCTTTGACTTGCAAACGCGCACGCACGCACGCACGCACGCACGCACACACACACGCACGCACACACACACACACACACACACACACACACACACACACACACACACACGCGCGCGCGCGCGCGCGCGCGCGCTTAATGCACCTCGGGGTATGGATGCATTTCGGAGCCCGGTGCCCAAGGCGATCCTCAGGCGAATTATCCGACGATAATTCTAGCGTTAAACGTACAAGATCGAGCGATCAGAGTCACATTGTTCATCCCTCGGTTTCGTACATGATGATCGACCAGCCATCAAATCGCTTGCGGCTGGAATAACTTAGTGTTCTCTCTCTCTCTCTCTCTCTCTCTCTCCTTCTCAGCCTTCTTAGAGTACAATCTCTCTCTTTCTCTCTCTTTCTCTCTCTCTTAGTTTGTCACGCATTTGTGATATACGTTTGGCGTGCTAAACGGCTGACCGCCCGCGTTCCTGCGAGTTTTGTCAATATGTTACGATTAATGTCGGCGAAAATTATTTACCACGGTTGTTTAACGGAGTGTCACGTATGTCGGATGTATTGCCGCGAGTCTTATGCATGGTTACGCGAGAGGCTGTTGGAACAAAAATGACGCAAGCAGAAAATAGATCAACGCGCATTGCGTACCGCACGCAGTTTCGAGATCACGCTTGTGAATTATTATCTTGGCAGCGTATGATGCAAGCGCTGTCCAGCGCGGGAGTCTTCTTAGCTTCAAATATCATGTAAGAATTCATATTCTTATCACACATTTTTTTCAAACGCTGAAGGTTGAACGTTGTCTAGATAGTGTCAAAGCAGACGAAGAATCGAAATGTCGCGTTTAATATATCGATAAATTTCAATTCTGAGATCAACTTTACCTAAATTTCAGCAAGATTTTTTTCAAACGCTGAATGTTGTTTAGATAATTGCTTAGATGTTGATTCGATGTCAAAAGAGACACTCGGAGTGTCGCGTCGGAGCATGTCGAGAAATTTCGATTCCAACTTCATCTAAATTTCAGCAAGATTCGCGAATTGTGCAGCGTCGAGGTAGAATTTTTCTAATCTCAGTGGCCTACTGTAGCCGAGTGACAGACATAAAAAAAAGTCTCCAAGTCACGCGAGCAAAGCCGCGAAAGGCGCCATTTTCCCGATCTTCCTCGTCGCGCCTCCGGTGAAACTTCGAGGCATTGCGTCGCGGTTGCATTTTACGACGTGTCGGCGGCCGACGGTTTCTCTTCGCCCGTTCGATCGTCGCATCGCTAACGAGAGCGCGTGAGTAAAGTCGAAATAAAACAGCGCGCAGTTGCGCCGGCCGTGACAAAGAGCGCAAGGGAGTGAGTCAAAGGGGACAATGCAGAAGAAGTGAGAGAGAAAGAAAGACAAAGATGGAGTGAGATAGATAGAGACGAGGAGGACAGAGGATAGACGCAGGTAGCTGCAATCCAATTTAGCGGCGGATATCCACGCGAGATCTTTACGATTTCTACCCACGAATAAGACAGGGCCCACTTACCGTGAAATCATATGCAGTGTCCAGTCACGGATGCCATTGCCGCCGCCGTCTCCTTCTCTTTCTTCTCCTCCTCCTCCACCTCTTCCTTCGCCATCGCGCCGACCGCCGCTTCTTTCTCGGTGAAAACCAAACTGCGTCGTACTTCGCGCCAGTAACCGCCTCGCCAGATGGCAGCACCAACTGGAACGATTCGAATCGGACTCGATGCCCCACGTATTCTACTTCGCTAGATATCAGCATTGTTATTTTCAACAAATTAACGGTGCCCATAATTGCAAATCGCTTTTTTATTTACAAAAAAAAAAGGAAAAGTTTTTACGAAGTCAAAATTACCGGCTGATTTAAAAAAAAAAGATATTATTTAAAGAAAGTATTTAAACTGCTGACTTTATCGTTTCTTTAGTGTAACTCATCAATCATTTCCTTCTCTTAACAGTTCTCAATTATCAGGGATAATAGTTTCGTTATCAATTAACGACTAATGATACAGAGTAAACAACATACATACATGAAATTGCGTGAACGACGCGAGAATTACGTGAATCGTATACGCGAGACACGAGGTTTGAGGGAAACGTAATGAGCGAGCAAGTAAAACGAGGTTTATCTTACTTCTCCGGCTCTCGTAATTATCCATTATGCAATAACGCGGTAATGGTTCGCGTCTTGTTCTTAACGCCTCCTTTATTCCCGAGTACCGCCACCGAAGTTCCCAGGATCGCGCGTCGCGTTTTCGAAGCGCTCTCAGACGCACGTTATTATTGAAATTAACTACACCTATTCGAATTTAATTAAAGGTACCCTTGAGCTTTCTGAGCAATAGAAGTGACTTCGAATGTACATTTCATTCTCAGTAATTATTGTATTTACTTTGCAGAATTTTTATTAAAAATCTGCGATTGCGCGACTCGAAAACGAGTCTTTAAATATTGCTCTAATATTAAAAGAAATATATATACTTTTAAATAAAAATTCTTCAACTACTCTAAACATCTTAGATAACGGGATATTTTTTCTTGCAAAATAATTGGATATGTAATGTTCGAGATAAAAATTGTTAAATTCGAAATATAGAAATCACGATCGGATTTGAACGCCTCTTATAGGATATAATTTTTAATTACAGATTAATTTTAAAGACGAATGTTAAATTTTCATTGAAAAAGAATCCAGGAGTTGAAACATTCTTGTAATTCTTGTAATTTTATTTAATTTTAAGTATTAATCTTATTTATGAAAAGTTTTGCTAATTTTAATTCTATTAAATATAATGGTTGTAATTACTAGATTCTCAAGCATATATTCTGAAGGTAGGATGTAATGAAGATTTCTCATCTTTAGTCTTCCTCATCGTAAGACCTCCTTTTTCGCCATATACCGACCTCGCCCACACTCATTTCGCGTCCCATCGGACATGCGGGAGCACATGGAACGGCAAAATTCCACGCCGCGGAATTTGGAGGAGGTGACCGAGAAGAGATGAAAGGGAGGGATGGAAGGGAAGGTCGAGTGTTGTCGGAGCGACGAGCCTCATTCGCGTGCGGGATTAAAATTCGAGTCCCACGGTACACGGTAGTCTTGCGTTCTCAGACACGATCGTCCGGGTCCTTTCACGTAAAGACGAGAGAGGCGCGTTTAAGCGCTTCGCAGAACCCTTTTTTTTCCTCCCCACTTTGCCCCCAAACGTCACGCACGTGTGTAGAGCGCGATCATGGCAAAACGACGATACGCGGTACCATCCTTCGTGAAATAGCGGATCTATGGGAAAAACATCCTCGGCCTTCGAGAGGTCACCTCTCGAAGATCGACAGCAGCTGGAAATGATGGACGCGTAAAGTAGAAAATTGTGACGTAAAGACTCTCGGAGTCTAACATACGCTCTGCCTCTTTTCTTCAATTCCGAGATCTACACGTGATAATTACATAGAAAGAATGATTTGTTGAAGTATGTATCTAAAAATCCAGCTATATACTGATCTGAAAAGTTTTGTTGGGCTATCAAAAATAATTATGTAAGAATCTCAAGCAATGCTACAAAATATTTTGACATTCTAACAATCAGTTTGAACATCCTACAAAATTATTTTGATAGGCGAACAAAATTATGTTCAGGTTTATATCTAGTTAATTTTTAGATACTTTAACGAATTTACAAGCAAGAATTGAGATAGTTGTAATTTCAAATTTAAATTTCCTCCATCGCGATAGATACAGAACCAAAGATCAACTCTTCGCGGAACGAAGACATTTTCTCTTCAAAGAACTTTCAAGTTTGACAAGTAAAGAGTTTCTCGCGGGCCACAACGAAATTATGATAACGGAAATCGTGGAATCCTGCATCTTGTATGCGTTCAATTAGCACTGCATGCCGGGCAATTTACGTAACTTTCAATAGAGCGAGATACCGTTGCGATGCAGGATTTTGTCGCCTGATCGACGTGATCGATGAGAAAGAAGAGATGAATAATGCGTGCAAAAGAACAGCGTGGCGAATTCCCGTGCGCGGTATCACAATATACGTAAAAATGTTTAAATTACGTGGAGAGACGAGACGAGAGGAGAGAGAGCGTCATCGCGGGAAAAACGTCATCGCGCACTTGCGGACACGGTGAGAAACGGTGTGACATTACTCGCGCCTCATCAGACGATAATCTATGCGATCTCCTAAGGGAAAATAATACGCGGTATACGCGACGGTCACAGCTGTCGCCGCCACGTGAGGTTTGAATTACCATCAGCGAGAATAAAAATCAGAAAATTACACTTTGTAACGTAGCGGTACGTTACGAGCATTATTCATTGTCTTTCCATCCATATGCTTTCAATTATCTTCGCTTGTGTGTTGTTTCAATACCGTCCACCGTTTGTGTCGCGTGAACATCGTTTAATATTTTTATAGAAAAATAATTTCGCTTATCTCAATATACATGCATGCGTGTCTCTCGTAAATTAAATTCGTTTTTTTAAGCATCTCTCGTTCACACGAAACGCGATCCAGCGAAATACGAATTATTTGTTAATCGACACGATGTTCTTTTCTATCTAAAATGTTGGAATATTCTACAAGTATCTTCTCATTTATTACGATAGTTATTCGATACTGCTTCACTGAGAGAAAAGTGTTTGGTATTTGTGACTATAATTACATGATAAAATGTTTATGATTAGAAGCTTTTTTTTAATAGTTATTACTGCTATAATGTTAGTAATAATAATTATATATATTTTTTGTATAAACTGTATAACTATAATAATTATTATTGTTAACAATGATAATTATAAAAAAGGAGCTCCTAATCATAATCATTTTACCATGCAATTACCAATCATAAATACCAAACAATTTTCTCTCAATACTGCTTCATCTTTTCGGATTCTTCGATCAATTTGAACCCATATATTTTGTTTTTTAATTTTATTAAATCAATGAGAATTTCAAAATGTCTATGTACAAAACTGTATCGTTTCTTAGATACTATTTACTTTATAAAAAAAGAAGAAAAATACTTTACAAACAGTTCTGAGATCGAGGCACCAGTCGAATGCCATGACAGCGTCGAATCGATTCTGTTAGGAAGAACAAAAACTTTGTGATAGCATCTATTATATCTGCCGGCGCGATCGCCGACAATTCGCCTGACATTCTTTATTTTTGCGGTTAGCCCGGGGCGAAAAATAACGACGTCGTTCCCGCGATCGAATTCGGAGTGGCGGCGACCACACTGCTGTGTGACCGCCGACGAGTGCGTGTCTCGTTCCCAATCGTGTGCGTGCGATATACACGGCGGCGCGTGCGCGTGCTTGAAGAAATATACAACGGGACGCGAGCGCGAAAAGCGTCGCGGCGCTGGGCGTCCTGCGTTACGTCGAGCTCCGTCGGAATGTGTAAATATACAAGCTGCGAGGCAAGAAGAGCGAGAAAGAGAGACGGAAAGAGAGTGAGACAAATTTGTGCTCTATATACACGGCCACCCTGAATTTATAAGAAGCCGTGACTCCACATGAGTGCGATACGTGACGTCCATGTGGAACGTCAAAAGCGTATCGCCAGATTTAATGTTCCTCTCGGCAGGATGCGTATCTCAGCGAGAGAGGCCGAGACGAAAAGCTTAACCTTTGTCAAGTAACACGATCGCAAAGCGAGGTTGCGATCGAAGAGACAAGAAACATCCGGTTTTTCGCAGGAAACGTTTATCCAGTGGAAACAAAAGGAATCGAACGAATGGACCAAAGTGACATTCATTTGTTGTGAAGAATTTTATACATTTCTAAAAGATTAATATTATTACACATTGAAAATTACAATATTCAAAGAAAAGGGATTTCTAGACGCTTAATATTATTGTACAATTATTTTGCATAATATTATTGATTATCCCCTTTAAATAATTCGAAACAAACAGTCTGGAGACTCGATATAGCCTCCAGACGATCAATATTGCATAATACTTTACATTGCACAATGATATTGTCTAGGGCCGCTTTAATTTCTTATTAAATATTGTAACTTTTGACAAATTACCATTTAACTGTAACCTACTTTTATGAGCATTATTTTTACACTTCCAATATCTTTAGTTCCCAGCGAAAAACGAATCGATTCCGAGATTGACTAGAATTTGCCGCGGAATTATTCATGTTGCTGGGATTTTCAGCGGAGCATAATGACAAATCGCTAAAACTCGATCCGCAAAAAACGGATCGTTAATAGTAGGTATACGCGAGAGAGGAAGACAGATCGAGAGTATGTATACATATCCGTCGGGATGCAAGGTTAAATCCTTAACGCGTTTAAGTGCAATCTCGCTTGGCTAACAGGCGAAGCAGAACTAATTACCCGCTACATTAAGCGTCATCAATCAAACCTTTTTATTTATCAGCCATTTTTTGCGTATTCCATTTCACAAAAGTAACGGAACACAAGTGGGACGCGTGACCTTCTGTGGTTGACAATATAGGAAGCTTTTTTTTTTATCGCGACATGTAATTACGGTCGAATAAGGATAAACGTTCCCCCGTCCACCGTCGGCGGTTGTGCGAATTGATCGACGATATCGTGTGTTCTTTACCGCGTGATTTGCGCATTTACGTAATTTCCCGCATAGGCTAAACAGTGTAATCGTGTGTACAGGCGATTTAAGAACGCCGTGAAGAATGTCATAGGAAACCGCCTCGGAAAAATTCTTTGTCCTTTGTTTTTATGCTATCGACTATTATATTAAATTTTGTAAAGGAGTTAAAAATTTCTTTTATCGCAATAAATTTTTTACAGTGTTTTAAAATGCGTAATAGCGCATTAAATTAAGAATCAATTTAATTTGCAATATTATTATTTCAGCTGCAGTTTGTATAATTACGTTTCAAGTTTTGGAAAGCAATCGGGGCACGCAGTTTATTTAATTAAAAGCTGTGTTTAAACTTACTTAGAAATTATTACAGGCATCAAGATTCAGCCTCGACCGCATTTAGCGCTTCTTACTATTTGTTTTAAAAATTCATTGTGATAACTAATTGATTTTAGTCTTTTTTTCTTAGAAGCGATATTTATAGAAATCAGTATATAATTTTTATGAACATAATGTTCTAAATAAATAAGTTATTGCGTATTCGCGATTTATATTTTGTCGCGTGAACGATTCCTTTGACTTCCAAAAGACAATTCTTCTCTTCTTCTGTTCGCAGGACTCGCAGAACGGCCCGGTGCTGGACCGATGGAGTATCTGCTCGGCTGAGGAGGAACCGCTGGTCCTGCAGCAGTTCCTCAGGTTCGCCGAGACGCGTCCGTTCGTGCAGCAGTTGCTGCTGGCCGCCGGAACGCCGGGTACGGATGCTATGTCACCAAGCAGACGACCTTCGCCACCGACGATGCCACTAGCACACCTACCACCCCCGTTGCATATGCTTCACTGTGGCCTACCGCCACCGGGTTCTCGGCTGCCGCATCCGCTGCCACCGCCCCCGCCACCACCGCCATCGTCGTCTTCGATCTCGCATCCCTCGATGTCGCCAACGGCACAAAAGCATTACTCCTCGTCGACGAATCCTACCGGCGGTGTTAGCAGAGCGAACTCGCCTCCGCGTTCCTTAGACTCGCACCTAACGGTGTCACCGTTGAATCGGCTGCAGAGCATGCAGCCGTTTGACTTCCGAAAGCTGGGTACTCTCGGATTGCCGGCATTCCCGCCTTTACCACCGCCGCCACCATCCGCGGAGCAGCTCCTGCAAAATCGAAAGTCCATGAGGAATCCGCAGAGTCCCCACAGTCCACCTCATCACTCATCCGCGACGTCGCAGCTGCAAAGGCCGCATATGCCGGTCGCACCGGTCTCTTCCTCGGCGTTAACCTTCGGTCATCCACTCTCGGTCGCAGTCTCCTCCGGAGCGCTACCACCGAGCTTCCCAACGCACTTTCCGCCACCACCGATGGGTAAATCACCCGGTTGCATCGGTGGACTTACCGTGCCCGCGGACGTGCACAGCGGTGGTGAGAAGAGCAGTGAGTTCGGCTCGGAGGAGGACGAAGATGATGAGGAAAACTCTGATAGTGCATTGAATCTTAGCAGACGGGACTCCGCTATGTCAAAGCACATGATCTCCTCCGAGCAACGGCATCCACCACCGTTATCGCTCCAGGCCACGCCGTTGGGTAGGCCACCCGGCATACCCGGCAGGAAACCACACTCTCCGGGTAAGCGACCGGGCAGCCAATGGGGCGCCGCCGCAAATATGCCGCCGAATCTTGGTACACCTTTCATTAATCCCACCACCGGCAAGAAGCGCGTACAGTGCAACGTCTGCTTGAAGACCTTCTGCGACAAGGGCGCCCTGAAGATCCATTTCAGCGCGGTGCATCTACGCGAGATGCATCAGTGCACTGTCAAGGGTTGCAGCATGATGTTCAGTTCGCGTAGATCGCGCAACCGACACAGTGCGAATCCAAATCCGAAACTGCACTCACCGCACTTGCGCCGCAAAATCTCTCCACACGACGGCCGCTCGTCCATGGCGCATGCTCTAGTATTACCACCGCAGGTTGGACTTCCGGTTCCCGCTACTGGACTGAATCATCTACCTTTCGGCTCGTTTCCATTGCTCACGCCACCGCCAGATCTCCGTTCGCCGGCGTCGCTGTGCGCGCTGGATTTCAAGCATTTGGATCTGTCATCCACGCAAGCGGGTCAGGGCAGACCGTACGATGAGGCGCTGCAGCAAAGAATGGCGAGCACGGGTCTATCAACGACCACGGCCTCGACGACGATGCCAGTGCCGATGTCGAGCGTCGGAGCGACCACGACTACGACGACGGCGCGAGGTTCGTATTCTGGTGGTGGCGCATCCATTAGCGCAGTCTCGCCGTCTACTCAAGCATCATCCATGATACCAGAAGGCGAGGAGGACGATGACGATGACGATGGTGGTATCGTCGTGGTCGCGGAGGACGAAACCAGTAATCTGCCATCGAGGTTACAACCGTTACGTACCGAAGATGACGAGCAACCGGCTGATTTTAGTCTGGCGAAGCGACCGAAGCTCTACTTTGGCGACACCGCCGACGAAGATCTTGCCAGCAATCTCGACAGCAACGAGGATAACGATTCGATGGGCACAGTTGACCAGCAACCTTTCTCCGTGAATCAGCATTCGCTCAACTCGAGTTCCTTCCACAGCCGAGGTGTACGCAAAAGAAAGTCCCAACATCCCACGAGATGTGCTGTGCCGGCGGAAGTGCATTCCTCGTCTACCGATGGCGATTCCTCCAATGACGAAGAACAGCGAATTCAACGGCGGTGTCTGTCGGACGGCATTGCACCAATAGCAGAATTTCAAAATCAGCCAGAAGACATGTCGATGTCTAGGCTTGAAGCGGAGGAGCGAAAGATACTCCCCAGCTCGCCGAGGAATCAAAAAAGCTTTCATGATCGTGAATCAGACTCGCGCTCTCCGGACACCGACAATAGAGAGCGCGAGATAGCGATTAATCGACGCGATACTTTTTCCTCTCAAGACAACGCGGATCTACCTCAGGACGAACCGCGTGACTTGAGCTCAAGGGCGAGCTCGGTCAAGTCGCCGAAACGACAGATCACTCCAGAACCAAAGACCGACAATGCGCCACTATCAAGCACGACATCAAGCGGGGCAACGACAACGACGATAACGACGACGACGACGACGACGACGACGACGAAGGATCCCGACGCGATATTGTCGGAACAGAAAGATCGACGATTGAGCACGGAAAGCGACGAAACGTCAAGGGTGAAAGAGGAGACGATCGCGAAAAAAGAACTCGTCGAGGTGACACAGGACGAAGGAAGGCCGACGAACAACGAAGAGCACCAGGAGGACGAGGAGGATGACGATGATGAGCCCATGGAGGAGGTCGAGGAGGAGGAGGATGAGGAGGAGGAGATGGACGACGCGCTGCGCAATCAAGAAGGTGAGCGTCCCGATGATCCCCCCCGTGCCCCGAGCTCGGTCGACAGCCGTCCAACGACAGCCGACGACCTCTCCCACGACTCCTCGACCAACACTTTGCGTCAACTCGAGTCCTTGTCGCAGGGTCGATGCGCGATGCCGTACGCCGAGACGCAGCGGGTGGCTTCGAGGTCTGGCCGCGGCTCTACCAGCCCTATCAGCCTCACGACCCACCAGGAGATCACCATGGACAACTCCTCACGTGGCTCTCGTTCATCCAGCGCCTCACCCTCCACAGTGGCCATGGATATGGACAATAGCCTGATCACGTACGCACGTTACGAGAACGGCGGCTTCGTCAGCACCCAGGAAGTGCCGCTCGACCGTGAGAATCCGCGCCGTTGCACTGCCTGTGGCAAAGTCTTTCAGAATCATTTCGGTGTCAAAACTCACTATCAGAACGTCCATCTCAAATTGATGCACCGCTGCAGCGTGGATGGTTGTAATGCAGCCTTTCCCTCGAAACGATCTCGTGATCGTCACTCGGCGAATCTCAATCTGCACCGGAAATTGCTGTCAACCTCGTCGAGCCCGCCGCTTTCCTCCAGCCTGCCACCGAGCCTATCGCCGCGTGTCGACGACCCGCAAATGAATCCGCTGCTACACAACGAGTTCCTGGCACGACTCTATGCGGATGCTAGTATCGGCGCGTTGGGCGCATACCCCTTAGCACCTGGACTGCCGTCCGCAGTTGATTTAGCGGCTCGGATACCACCACCACATCCACTTCTGCTGCCACCGCATCTTGGCGCCACGTTCCCGGGTCTAACCTCGTTCGCATCTCATTTGGCTGGTCTAAATGGCCTCACTCATCAGCATCTAAATCATTTGACGAGACTGACCCAGGAGCAAGGCAACAGGCATGCGTCTATTTCGGGTTCGCCTGTATCTTCGCCAGGCTCGGACGATCGCAAAGAGGAGGCTAGATGCACTGTACCCGGTTGCGAGCGCGTCTTCGGCTCCCGAGCCGTACGAGACGCGCATTCGAGGGATCCCCAGGCCCACCGCGACCTGCCGATCTTGTCCACCAGCAGCGGCTCGTGACCGATCTCGTTCTGCGGCCGCGGACACGATTATTATCCCTTACTGTGATGCCAAAATCCTAACTCGGCGACTCGATTCGGCCGATCGGTCACCGATGATCTCGTTTCTAATTAGGATCGGCAGACCTAGAAAGCGGTCTTCCCCCACGAACAGGGCACGTTTCGTTGCTCTAAAATGTTCCATTCGAACATGGGTAAAAACGTGCAATATCGAGCGGAGTGCGTGCGGAATGATCGACCATCAACATGACCAACATGAAGCGGTCTTGTTGATCAACGCCTGCCTGGAGTAAACGAGCCAGTTCTAATGCGGTAATATCTGCCTGCCAGTTCTTCCCATTTCTCAGATTTATACGTCAGAACGCAACACGCGAGTTTGTTGGGCTAATCTAGTCAATTTGGAAATCTCGATTTCGTGCGTTGTCGAAAACGACGGTAAAAGACGCGCGCTGAATCGTTTGCCAGTTTATTTCGCTCGATTAATCGAACTAATACTGAACTAACAAAATTCTGAATAATGTGTCAAATTTTAAACTTGTAGCAAAGATAATTTGAAGCAATCAAGAGAAATTTACAAGACGTATGATAAATCGAATTTTATAAAAAGGACAATTAGATATTGCATAAAATTTTTATTTTAGTTGAAATGTGTGTTTTTTGTAGCGATTATATCGCACAATACTTTTAAACTTTTTCTCGCTTTCTGAGCAAAATTAAATAAATTAAAATAGATTTGTAGTTTGAAATTATAAAATTGAATCTCTTAAATATTTTATTAATTATAATGTTTGAGGGGAAAAATAAAATGTATTATTTATTTATTTTTTATGCACGATACATTTAATGTATTTAATGTATTTAAATTTTATGATTCTATACAAAGATCTTATTTTTACATTTCTATTTCATTTTATTAACTTTTCTTTACTTTTAGAAAAAAATAAAAAGTATACTAAAATTATTTATTCTCATTGAAAGAACACAAATTATGTAATAATAAACACAATATTAAACTGATTCCGTTCATGAAGTTTATTCAATATAAGAACTTGAATTTTGAGAAAAAAATTTTTTTAACTTTTAATTCTCTTTTTAAGGGCTTACTTCAATAATGAGCTAATCCATGTTTTGTAAAAATGTGTTAGTATTTCCCGTCACTTTAATTTTGGAGTTAATTTTTTCTGTCTTTACAAAATGGGTTAACCCACTGTTGCAGTAAGTTCTTCATTATTGAGCGAGCGCACGATACAGCGCGCGATATGTCCATAATATATCTCTTTCTACTGTTATATGAAGAGTCGCATTGTAAGCACTGGCTGGCGTAAAAGTTCAGGATTTGACTGGTCGACTAAACTGCCTGACTTTGAAGATCTTCACGTTCGCGTGGCGTGCGATCATTTCTTCCACGAGCGCAATGCCGAGAAACCGACAATGGAGCATAAACGAACGATGAATTCGCGATATGCGACCGTATATATTGTTTCGTCTGTCCGATCGTCGGAGTTAACTTAACATAATCAGAGGTGAAAGAGAGGGAGCGAAGGACGAAAGCATTAGAAGAATGGACTGAGGTGCGATGTCCCCGGTCCCGAAGGGCTAATTTCATCATCGTTGTGATAAAATAACGTTAGCGAATAACGCCACTATTTAATCAGTAACCAATTACTACCGCTGTATATAATAAACAGACATAGTACCTTTCGGTGTAAATGCGTAACTGTATCGTGACTAAGTTCTACCAACGTGCGTCCGACGTGACGCGGTTAATGGCGATTAGTTTTGTAAATGTGAGATGGGGAGAGCCGGTGCACTTTGTCGAAGGAAGGGAAGAAGAGCGACGTGTGTCACGTCGCGACGACGGCAGCTAGAAGGAAATGCAATCTTAATTTAAGAAGAGGGATCACCCTCGAGAGCTCGAAGGCTGAAGGGATAAGAAAACGATCGGGCGTTTGGTATACATAGATGAGTGGATCGACCAGCAAATCAAAGCGACGGCGTGTCTCGCGCTAGGTAAATGAGAATAGATAGATTTTATTTATTGTTCCCTAGAAACCCCATACACAAAACTCATACGCACATACACATACGTACATATTCGGAGACACACATACACAAACATGTACATCATATACTAGAGATTCTCAAGTAAGAGATTGACCACCGTTCGCCATATTCAGGACAATATTTAAGATAGAATGAGATAAATTATGCATTAGGTAATGAGATATTCATGCATCTTATTCTATCTTATGCTTATCTTATCTGTCTCATTCTATCTTGCCCCCATACTTATTCGCGAAACATCTTGGGAATGTTTTTGAGATGTAGAGACGTCTCTAGAAATCTGTATAGATAAGCACCATCCCGAATATGGCGGATCGTACACACAATCAAAAGTTGTCTACACAATGGCCAATCTCTTACCTAAATATCTCTAGAATACACTGTACTCGAGCGGCCAGTAGCGGGCACTGCCGCGAATAACTTCCTCCTCTAGGACTTGCAAAATCGCGTTGTCGTTTTTACGTGGCGAATCAATTGGCGCCGGAGGTTCGCTCCCGTTGTTATACATTGACGAAGGAAATCATGCGGAATCAATTCCGGAATCGAACGGGAGCGCAAACCTCATGAGACGATTTGGTTGTACATATATACTTTATTTTCGTATCTATATATATATATAAATAAATATAAATATATATATATATATATATATATACATATATATATATATAAATATATATATATATAAATATAAATATAATTTGTGGCGGTGCGCATCGATGTCGCGGCGCGCACGAAATGTTCTTCGGGAACGTACGCGTATATGCGTATATGCGTAAAAGAGACGCGAAGTGCGTTTTTCTACGAGCCTTCGATCCTACGTTTTGCATTTCCGCCTCCCGAGAAAGCGAGCGAAGTTCCCTCTTCTCCCGCGACACACACGACGAAACCCTACTACTATTATGCATTAAGAGCGAGCGTAATTTACAATTGTAATTATGTATAAATCGAATGCTACGATGTATATTATAGATCGATTATAAAAAACACACTCATCATTATGAAAATAAATACCTATCAAAATTAATTCCCGCTATACATACATTCTTTTTCCTTTTCATTTCGCTATTATTCTTGAAACAGCAATGCTATATTATTTCTAAGATGCAATTTAGTAGACGCATATTTGTCATTTATTTATAGAAAATATAAATTTAATGGTTTTGGTTGAAGAGTAGGAAGGGTAGTTCGCAAAAAGGTTTTGAAGAAAAAAAAAGTATGATATTCGAGTGAGTGATCCAGATTTATATCTCTGTTTCCGCCTTGACGAAAGAGTGGGCAGCACTTCATCGAGCTTTCGGAACGTCGACAGGAACAGATACGTCCACATGTGTAAAAATGAAAAAGAAGAAACTTTACCACGCCCACGCGCTCCAACGTGGGTCGACCTCGTTTTCGCGGAAAGAAGATCCTTTACTAGCGATGCCGGATCGTTTATCAGAGAATCTCGCGGGCGTGCACGTGCACGCCTACTAATCCGCGAGCCTCACGAAGAAGGAAATCTCCCCGATGGAAGGGTTGTTCTCGATCTCGACGCCGAGGAGAATCACATATTCGCGATATGAGGATGAAATCCGGATCTTAATAGCTCTAGGTCAGGTCAATATTTAAATTTGTTACAAATATTTACGATTACGTATTAATTATATAATATGTACTTACATTTATATGAAACAAAATATTTTAATGTTAGTCAATATTATAACAATAACAATAATTTATTCCTACATCCGTTGTTAGAATTTACATTTGTTTTTATGCAAAGTATAATTTGTTTAATTAAAAGATATATAAAGGAAGAGTAGAGTTATAAATTATATTTATGTTATAAACTAATAAAATAAATTTGTTTTTAAAATTTACTATGAAGAATTACCTGAAATTACGTGATGATATGAAAGCTGAAAGATTGGACAGCGTTGGAAAACTATGGAAAATGCAGTTATATTATTTTTTTATCGGGTGCGAAAACGATTAATTATGTTTAATAATTATTGCAAACATTTGACAAACAAACGATTGCATATATATTATATATATATATTTGCAGATTGACTTGGAGGGCCTTTCATATAGCAGGTCTCATAACTCAGACCATTCGCTAATAC
>Ga0157364_1000883_pt1 | contig 23376 bp, 11 predicted proteins | sample AttsexASBM2_FD_111476 | JGI IMG/M metagenome (GOLD analysis project Ga0157364, IMG submission 111476) | Fungus gardens microbial communities from leaf cutter ant in Ribeirão Preto, State of São Paulo, Brazil - Atta sexdens ASBM2 | ecosystem: Host-associated > Fungi > Mycelium > Unclassified ...
GAAAATGGAACAGAGCTGTTTATATATATATATATATATATATATATATATTTAAGAATAGTATAGTTTACAGCATTTCCTTGCAATGGATTTATTATTAATTAGTAACACATAAAAGTTATAATTTGATAAACTTTGTAACAAGCAGCACTTGACGTTTCGAGGTCCCGAGACAAAACTGATTACGATGTCATCAGAGAGAACCACAAGTTTCTCTGGAATCAAGAAAAGGATGTCCCAGATACTTGGGGTAGCAGATTAGCTAAGAAATATTATGACAAATTGTTTAAGGAATATTGCATATGTGATCTTACATATTATAAATATAATAAGGTATTAAACATTCTTATTTATATCTCTATATTGATTATTTAAATTCATTATAAAAATTTATTTTTTGATTGAGTTAATTAATATTAATTTATATGACATAGATTGCTTTGAGATGGAGAACCGAGAAAGAAGTAGTAGTTGGCAAAGGACAGTTCGAGTGTGGTAGTAAAACATGCAAAGAGAAGGAAGATTTGCGTTCTTGGGAGCTTAATTTTGGTTATGAAGAACATGGTGAAAAGAAGAATGCGCTAGTAAAATTAAGTATGTTAAAACCAACATAGTTGTATTCTATACGTATAAGATTTCATATAAAATAATATTTTTTTTTTTATGTGAAGGACTTTGCCCAGAATGTTCCATAAAACTTAATTATCGATCACAAAAGCGAGAGGTGAAAAGGAGGAAATCTTTGAAACGTTTGGACACAAATTCCGGAAGTAGCAATGATGTACCTACTATTTCCAGTAATCCAGAATCAGATAATAAAGCAGAGACAGATTCCATCTCAGCTGAGATACAAAACAATGAGAATACTGATACGAATGAATCAAATATCTGGAAAGAGAAACCAGCTGAAGACGTAGGAAAGACAAGAGAAAAAGAATTTGAGGAATATTTGGCAGATTTATTTATGTGAACACTATTAATGTTTTAATTTTTTTTTGTTTAATATTTTGTAAATAAATATTGGAGAAGATAGTGTTATTTTTAGTTTATTGAATTTCTTATTTAAGGAAATCCTAAAAATGATAGAAATATCAACTTTATAAATTAGAAAGTTTTCCGAATTGACTGTATAGATTGTATAAAGTCTTGTTACACAATTAAAATACACATAAAAAAGATAGATTTAATAACAAGATCGATTTAATGAGAAAATCGAAAAAAAGTTAAATTAGAGATACTAAATGTAATTTAAACATTTTTAATTAAAACATTTTTTTTTTCGTTTTTTCTTGTTAAATCGACCGACTTATCTTTTTTATGCATATTTTAATTGTGTAAAAAGATTTTATAGTCTGTACAGTCAATTCAGAAAATTTTAGCCTGTGTTGATAATTCTATCATTTTATGATTCTCTGAATTACTCATAAGGATGTTAGTACACTACATGTACAGTATCAATAATATAATTTGTATAATAAAATATTTCATATGTGAAAAGATGTTTTCTAGTGAGATATGCAAAATCATTTATGCCTTTAAAAGAAATCCGCAAGAAATAAAAGAGAAATTTATTTATCATAGTGTAATCAAAATGAAATGTAAATTTTTAATAAACTTTAAATAATATGATATTGGGAAATGTTTAATTTGTGCAAAAAATGCATAAGACTTCTAAGAACAAATGTAAAATTGCATGAAGTTTTATATATTGAAAGTACATTTGTTTAGATTTGACTTATTTTTTACCTGTGCCATCAACAAGATATTATTAAAGATCCTTTTCTCGAGCAAATTTTCATGATTATCAAGCCAGGAGGCTTCAGGACAATTGAAAAATGATGACGTTATTGACAATTAATAAAAATTTATGATTATTAACATAAGTATTTCGATGATACATTATTAAATTCGTGATTTTTTTATTATATAAATCTGTATAAATAAGTATACATACTTTTAATGATATAATATATTACCAAAAAATTACAATTTTTTCTCTGCAGTTATTATCTCTATTAAATCAAACTCGGATATATAATATAATATTATTAAAGTCACAGTTTTAAATAAAAATCGAGTATTATTAAATTTTAAACATATGTACATGTCTACAAAACTAATAAATTATGAAATTAGTATCGCATTACTAGTTTATTACTCTTAACTTTTCATTACTAGTTTATTGCTCTTAACTTTGATTTTAAGCGAAATTTAAAACTGTCTCTATTTCGTTTTAAAACCGAAAAGAGACAGAGACAAAAAGAGTTTTAAACTTTGCTTAAAATTAAAGTAACGTGCAACCGGGCCTTAATCACTTAAATTTTAACAGATAGAAACGCGAATTTCTATAAATGCCGAGGATCTTTAATAGTACTTCGTCTGTGCTGAAGAAAAAAAAAAGAATAAATAAAATTGCAGTTTAGAATTGTATTATTTAGAGTTTTTATTTATGTTATTTCTTAATTATATTCTTTTGACAATATCAATTTTTGAAAATTTATTTACTTTTTATTGCATGTAATTAAATAAGTGACAATGATAAGTTACCAATATACAATCATTCCGATTTTTACTAACTATGATAAACTATATCTTTTTTAATTACCAACAAAAATATGTAATTGTTAAAATTTAACAAAATTTTATATCAGAATAAGTATATAATTAAATAAAATATATAAATAAAATATAAAATGAATAAAAGATGACGTCAATCAAAATTCCCGGAACTATGATTCTAAAATCCCCCGAATTTAATGGATTCGAAATACAAAAAATAAAAAACTTAAATATTTATTTACTCATTATTATTGTTTAAATATTTATGAAGTATTATCAAAATATAGAGGTAGCAAGTTATAATTCTTCGAGAATTGTCATTTCAAAAATTCTGATTTTATATTTATTTTCCTTTTTAGTCTACATTATGAGCAATTATATTATAAACTAAGAAAGGGCAGGACAAATTAACAAATCTAGATATACATAAAATATACGTTAAAAATGAGTAAAATGTCAGTATTAAGGTATTCCTGACGCTTAGTACAGATACATAAATTATGATAATGGATGCATTCAGTACTACAATCACTCACTAAGCGCTTAGTATGTTTTTACATTTGTTTGGTCTATATTTTTGGATCTATTGGAATATAGCTAATTAGATACAAGAGCTCACTGAGCGCTCAGTGAGCGGTTGTAGTACTGAATGCATCCAATATGTTACTGTTAATATACAATAATAACTTATTTTCCTGCAAAGAAGTATAATTCAATTTTATAAGTTGTACGAATAGAGACTATATATTGCTGTTTACAAAAAACTTTTCGGAATATACCCAGACAGTCAAGTCTGTAGAAAGCAACTTTTTTAAATGTCTGCTACATACTATGCTAATAAAATAACAAAATTATTACAGAATTAGATGACATAATACTGCTGACTGCTTAAAAAAACGTAAGAATCTACAAGCGTCAGATAATGTCGGCAGGATCTGCTCAGTTTCTATCAATTGCCTTCACATTATATTATAACAATTTGCCTTCATATTATATCGATAGGCGATGTTAACAGAATACAAGGGTAACACAAGCTTAATACGGACGCAGACTGCCATCATTTTCTGCTCGAACCTGCTGATAGTCTGCTAGAAGACTGCAGATATTTTGCTATTTGGGATATCTTTTAAATCTTAAAATATTTATAGTCTATCAAATAAGAGCGTGATCGAGTTAATTTACTAAAAAATGCATTAAATAAAATGTTTAAATACGTATATTAATTTTACTCAATCAAAGTCAAAATGCAATCACTTTAATAATGCGTTCAGTCACCGGCGACAATAATTTAGTCGAAAGCATGCCTCACATTTTTGAGGCATGCTTTCGACTAAATTGACGGCGTATTTTAACGATAAGGCTTTCTAAATCTGACGAATGTTGTGAGATAGCTGCTTCAAAGTGGAAGTGCATTTTTCATGAAGTGTACGCCCCCATGTTTTTCATGTAATCACGCTCTTACTTGACAAACTATATATATAATTATGGGATTAATTTTTTTATTACTTTGTATATGTGTGTATTGTTAATTTCTATTAACAGATCAACATTCGTTTGTATTCGATTTTTTTCTGTATTTAATGACAATTTACAATGCATCCTATAATTTGATTGTATACAATAAATCAAATATTGTTATACAATAAGTCAAATATTGTCTTATTTTTTTCCAGTGTAAAGATTTATCTAATATTTTCTAGTAATTATTTGTTGTTATTTGTTGTATATCTCCTGTCTTGAATCAGAATTACTGTTAATTATTTTATTTTTATCTAATCAATTAAAATTATTATCTATCGAGTACTTACGTAATTATTAATTCGAAGAATGATTGTATAAGATTATATTTTATATTTGTTCTGTACACCTAACCTAAATTGCACAATTCATCTAGAGTTTTTTGCTCGTTCAACTTCTATTGTTTCGATTATTTTTTTTAATATAAGTTTACATTGCATATAAAAAGTGCTGGCTGATATTCAATTTTACAATAAGTTTAAAGTCGTTGATGTTTTTTACTATCAAAATTCAAATATAATATTCCTCAGCCTTAATATTTTATATATATGTATAATCATGTAAAGTTAATATACAACATATACAATATGCTAATAAAATCTATTACATATGTTATGTGTAATTTAATATCTAAATGTTTCATAATATGGACATTTGTGCGCTAATTATTACATAACAATATACCAACTACAAAACTATAATATTAAATATGCTCTTCGGAGCAATTGATCAATACAAATATTGCCAAGTTTCATCTTTCGTATCGATATCTTTTAAAAAATATAAAATTACCATATATATACTTTGGGACTAAATATTAATTATTAGCACAGCTGAAACACGTCATGACTGATTCTATGCAACATGATTCTTTGAAACAAAATTCTACATATTGTACATTAATCGTTTTGTTTTTCAGTCACTTTCGATTATACAAGATAAAAAATAGCACTGAGTATTATAAAATATAACTTTAATTGCAATTTACGTTTCTTGTAGATACTCTCAATTGATTAGCTTGTTTCTGCGAATCACTATCTTCATCACTACAATCTTCATCATGTGTATGTGTAACATTACGTGGTGTTTCTGGTCTTGCATGTGGAATTTGATTATTGAAATGATCTACATATAAATTTTTCTAAACAAAAAAAAGGGAAAATGCATTATTGAGACATATTTCCATTTTAATCAATTAATAACTGATTATAACTGGAGAATCCCGTTTATCTACACCTTTGCAAGATGTGCTATATATACTACGTTATTTGCAATATTGTCATGTTGTAAATTATTTGCAATATCGTTGTGTGTAAACGAAATTGTAGGCAATCGTTTTTGTAGGCAAACGGAGCCCTCCTTCATAATCTTGATGTTCTTAGAAATACTTACGGAAGAAGGCCGATTATGTTCTTCTTCCTCATCTGCTAGTTTAAACGTTCTCGTACGGCTTATCATTGGCGTTTCCATAACAAATCTTTGTTCATGTGCCACTGTACTTTCATGAGGCATCTGAAAGTGTGATAAGAAAAGAATTTACTGTCTCACACGAATAAGATACAACTTGGATAAATCATATATTCCAAATACAGCATACAACTTACTAGCATAGCAGGTGCTCTGAACATATACGAAAAAGGATAGTAAATCAGATTTAAGAAGGTCGCCGCGTATAAATCAGCGTACCTCACGACTTGACTACTGAAAAACGTTTGTCTGCTTCCGCTGCGAAACAGGGAGCCCATCATGCCGTAAGCTAAGTCCATTTTGTGCGTGACATCTCTTATAGACGCACGTAACTTAGAAATATCTGGCTTTTCCTTTGTACTACTATCTAAATTTCTAAACAAGGTAATTGATGCGACGTTAATAAGAGCATGTTTCAAGTATTTTATACAATGTATTTATTATTATTGATCATACTACGCACTTGTACATTTCCCCGAGCATAACATCGAGACTTTGTAATTCGGCAAACAATTGACATTTATCGGTCCAAACGTGTAACTCTTGAACCAATTCTGGGACTATTAAAAATGTCCTCCATCCCCTTATCTTCTTGCTCTTTAAAATATCGCCAAATATATGATCACCAACATATAATACATCTTTTCCTTTTGCACCAATTAACTCTGTAAACACGTCGCACGAGCCTCCTGAATACACTTCCCCTATTTTAAACAAAGCCAATGATTAAAAATCTCTTTTCTATATAACTAAGCAAGAAAGAATTTTTTTTTAATTAACTAAATTACCACTTATTACTTAATGTTTCTTACCTGTGTGAAGTGGTCCTTTAAGTGTACCAAGTTTTAAAGCACCTGTCCTCGTATCCACTTGTCGTAATATTGTCCCTTCTCCAAAAAACAATGGCTTTCTGGCGTCTACTACAATTGTGTCGAAATAGGTTTTCCAATTTCTATGTGGTTCGTCAGGCTGAAATGAAAGCAATATGTAAAAATTCTATTTATACCTAGTACTTTATAAGAATACGTTTCATCATGAGTATATTTCGTGAATATAAGTATTTCTTGCACTTAACAAGAGAGAGAGATTATTTTTTTAATACAGAATTTTGAAAAAAAGAATTTTTCATATAAATATATAGTAGATTCTATTCTAAGTCAAAAATGTGAATAAAAGATTAAAACTTTATTAGTGACATAATATAAATTTACAGTTAGTTTCTAAATATTAAGGAATTCTTCAAATTATTAACTTTCACATAGTAAATATAGCTCGCTAATTTATTTAAAACAATGAATTTTAAGAATGTTGACAGTGAATAAGAAAAACGTACCCGTGCACCGTGTGGAAAATCGAACAAATAAGTCATAATTTTGTCCGTGAAAACGTAATCACTGTTAGTTAATAAAAACAGTTTTGCTCCGCTCTCTCGGATTCTCGTAAGGAACATAGGCAACCTCTCGTCCTTCTTTACATATTCGTCTAAGTTCTCGATAGTCTTCGATTTAAGATCACCATGAAGGTGTATCCAATCTACCGCGTTTCGAACATCCTGAAATATGCTTTTGAAGCTCATGGTGAGCTCACCTTCTTTCACTCCGGTTCTTTCTCTAGTATATTGCGGTGAGTTCGTGAAAAAATCTATCAGACATGCCAGCAAATAAGTCTCCGGTAGATTGAACAAAGTATTGAGCACATAAACTCTAGACTCGTCTAACTGTAGAAATTTATTTGGATAAAGTTCGTAGACCTGAGAGCTGAAATGAAATAGACCAAGTACAAATAGAGAAATAAGAATAATATTTGCTGTACAAGAAAAATGTATGTTATTTTTATCCCTTACTGTTTTAAGAACTCGAAGCCATGGACACAGACTAAAATGTTCCCATAAGCGTCCACTTTCAAAAGATTTCCATGTAACGTGTCGAACCATAATCCACGAACGGGGAAGCTGGGATCATATTCAAAGGCCTTGATTTCCTGTGGATATCCTAGAGATACTAAACGATCCTTGAGCAGATTGAAGCCCAGTTGCTCATATTGTGGTGACTTGTATTCTGAAATGTTTCATATAATACAGTCTCGTTTATCTCAACTTCCCTTCAAGAGTAAAAAAAAGGATATATTGAAATAATTACCTGCTAATGTGTAATCCATGTCGAAGCCATAGAACTTGATGTTCTCCAGATGAAGGCTCCGATTGACGAAGATCCTACGAACAATTCATCAATTAAGAAACATCGTTAATTTACGGTAATTGAAATTTATAATTTGAAATGCGCGATTAATTTGATTGAATAAGGAAAATTTAGCGACTTATTAGCGACGATACCGATGAATAATTCGCTTTCTTCGAAATCTTCCTGTTGATAGAGAATCGATAATTGTAACAATTTCATAATATCGAAATCAATTTCTCGTTCATATCGTACACTGCTTTTCGAAGCAATAATCATTTTGTTACAATATTAAATACGAAAAAAACTGCAGCATAAATCGGATTTGATGTATCGAACAAATCGCGATACCAGTGAAGTGTTGGTAATCGAGTAACAAAAGATTATATTTTCTTCTTTCTCATTCTTTCTTATTCCTTTCTTATTGTATTTGTTATTAACCTAAATTAATTGCTGTACATATCCAAAAAAGACATATAAGTCTACTCTACTATTCAATAACTTTTACAATATAATAAATAACAAAAAATATGATCTTTAAAGATATTTTGGCCATACAATATCAGTTAAAAGTATCAATCAAATAATCAGTCGAAATAAGGTAATATCAGTCGTATCATACAGAAAATTGTGATGATATTAGTAATGTGCTCTGAAATCAACTGCAAAAAACAAAACGAATAATTTAATTCATAATGATAAATTTTATGCAGCAAAATAATCATATTTTTCTGCAGTTTTTAGGTCAATAACTTTTACAATAATGAATAAATGGACCCAAACTTTTGAATGTTTATTATTGTTTGATCATACATGTTTTAAATTTGATTTAACTCTTACTTCTTCATCAGATTTGCAAATAAATATTATAAAACGCGATTTTACATACGAATCAAAACTAACAAAAGAATTAATTAATAAAAAAGAATTAATAAATAACTTTTAAATTAATAAGAGAATTGTACTCAAATTTTATACAGATATTCAGACATAATGGAATATTCTATGAAATTTTTATATTTTTGGTAATGTTTTAAAATGTGATATATCGATCCGATTACACCAACATTTCTTTAATTTTAAGCGTAACTTAAAACTCTTCCTTTCTGTCTCTCTATCGGTTTTAAAAAAAGAAAGAAAGATTTTTAAGTTTCGCTTAAAGTCAAAATAACATTGGTGCAATCGGGCCTTAATCGCGAAAAAATTTTACTTATTAGTTTTAATTTAATATTAATTTTTAATGTTATATTTTTTAATCATCTTCAGTAATTTAACTTACAATTAATAAATTCTGTTTAATATGCCAAATTAAATTTAGAATAAGATCAAATGTATTTTTCTCAAAAAGACGCAAACTCATGCACATGTAGCGATTGTTCTCGATACACTTTGCGATCGAATTAATTATGTCGAAACGTCACAAAGATACGTTACTTATCATCGCTTGAGGTATTCGTGTTGTAAATTATACAACATTTTGAAGTCGATCTTCGCTTTCGGTTCAACTTTCGAATACGTCAGAATTGTTGAGCCAGCAGACGCACTCCGCAGCGACTTTTTTACAGCACTAATTGCAATCAAACATAAAGTATGAAATATGAACGTTTAATCAAGAAAAGAACGATATGTGCATAATAAAAAGTTTTTTTATATTTTAGATAATTAGTAATCTATAATATATTGGATTGGAATGAAAATTCGTAGCGCTCCTTTATTTATATCATGTCTGCATGTTTTTTTAAAAAAAACTTTAAAAATTTTACCAATCGATAGAGCAAAGTTTCAACTTTGGAGCCATCACACACAATATAAGCATAGCTAAGGCCGCATACCAATGAATTTATCTTCACATTTGATCTTTACATCTTTTATAAATTAATAAGGCATTTTTGTCGAATACTCATTAGTCCAGTGCTTTATCCAACTTATGTCATTTTGTGTGTAATGATCTAAGAATCTGTTTTTGGAAGTGCGGTACGATGATTTTTAATGAAGATATGAACAAAGTTAAAATATTTCTTTTATTTAATCTGCAATAATTCAAAAATCTTAGGAAAATTAAAAAAAAAATTTTGTAGGAAAAACTTTAAACTTTCACGAGCACATGATAATTCTACAAAGAAGAAAATTCCCATTCTAGCATAGCTTTCAATATATGTAAAAAATGAGCAAAGAAACTCGAAATGGCGCAACCTTTTGAAAGTAGAGATTTTAAGCTTTAAAACTTTTTTATTAAATTTAAATTTCGTTCATTCTTAACGAAGTTACAATTGCTTGAATTTTGAAGTTCTCCTACGCTACCACCTTTTATTCCAACCTAATAATAATTTGAAGGAATACAAAAAAAAAATTTTTTTTCGAAGATTTTGAAAATGTAAAAACTTAAACTTTTTAAAAATTACTTTACACTCTTCTACCGTCCCGAATCATTTCGTTTAAGTTAATGATAATCTGAAGAGATGCAAATATTTTTACTTTATACATTACACATATCATTCTTGCGTGAACTACCCTATTCACACCTACGTTGCGTTCCGCTTCGTGTGGCTTCGTATCAACCGCTTCGACTCTTTTCTTTTTTCCAATTCTATGTCAGTCAGATTTTATCCTCGTGTATAATTTTTACGAATTTTCAGAAATCTATACGAATAAGGTGGAGGACGATTAACTTACTCATTTTGGACGCACCGTCGCGAATTCACAAAAACTGTCGCAGTTGGCAAGGCGTCGTCGTTCACATCCTTCAGCCACATTTTTTTCGCGAGATATCAACTAATCATCAGTATCCTGCGGTTGATTTGTATTTACGTTATCCAATAATAAGGCCTGTTCTTTGTCGCTCACTGGATTGCACTGAAACTTTCTATCTCACTTTCGTCAAACTTCAAATATATATATAACTATTTCCTTTATGTGCACACTAGTTTAACCACAAAGAACAGATCTACGATATAGAGGCGATAAAGCCAATAGATACAATTTGAGACAAAATAGATATCTAGAAAAAATTCCGAATTTCTATAACAATATATACGATAAATGTAACATAAAGATATTAATAAATATATCGAGTTACTCCAAACACATTTTATTGTAAAATAAAATATAAAGCTCGACCATCCTACGCGTTCGTATAGAATTCTTTTTTTTACTATTACTTCTTTTTTTACATATTCTGTATATTTTTATTCCCATAAAATAATATTCAATTAAAAATCATCTTATATAATTATTATTAAACTTATAATAGTATGATGTAAAATTTTTTTACTTTTATTTACAATTTTATATTTATAAAGTTGTAGAAGTAAAATTAAAATAAAATTCCATCCCGAACCCCAGTTTGAATCACAGATTGTCTATAACGGATTTAATAACAAAGACACTTCACGATAAAAAAAATTGTTGTTTGATGCCGTCAACAAGTACACTTTCGACTTCGTCAATACACGTATTTTTGATAGAAAACTGCGAGAAAATCCTAATCGCGAGGTCATTTCTTTTGCTAAATTTAAAATAAAATAAAATTTAAAATAAAATTTGCAAAAAGAAGAAGAAAGAAATATCACAATGTTACCAACGAAATGTGACGCAAGTAATGCACAAAGAGACTTTGTGTTCACATTCGAAAGAGAATTATTTATACAGGATCTGTAAATTTCATAACGTGGCAAACGTTTTTAAACCAGAAAAAGTCATCGATGATACACTCGCGAAAGCTCGGTACCGCGACGCAATGTTAAATCACGGAGCGAGCGTGAAAGGCGATTGCTTTGAAAGAAAAAAAATCGATGGCAATGCTGTCGACGACGATGCTGTCCGTTCAATGACCAAACGTCAACTGGTCCGTAGAGAGTCGTTGGAGTCAGTTAATACGCAACGATGGGAGCTAATTCATCGTCTTCCGGAACACAAACTTCCCTCAATCCAAGGTGATCGCGTGCAGGACTGTTATTCCCAGCTCCATGGACGGCTAGATCAGAGAGTTCTGTATATTTGTGCTCTCTTGAATTCACTTTGTAATTGCAATGCCGCTATAAGAGGCAATGACGATTGTATAGTGCATAAATAGACGTACTCTAGGTACAATATTGAATTCATAATATTAAATTATATCTAATTTGAGTTATTTTTAATAATTTTTATAGATTGCCACTACTGTAGGTTGTTGATTTAACTAAAACAATGGAGTCAAATAATTTAACTCAAGAAATGCATTAAATTTGACTCAAACTTGACTTTAGTTTACTATCTACTAAGTAGTAAACTAATAGATAGTTTACTATCTACATTGATATGGCTGCTATTTATTTTGAAAACTAACAATAAGCAGCAATTCAACTATAGAAATAAGTAGTTGTTTTTTTTAACCATATGTTTTGTATTAAAATAATATATTTATTAAAAATTACAAAATGTTATGTTCAACTTAAAGAATTTAAATTTGATCTTTTAATATTTAACAGTGACAGACTACACGTTTCTTATTATTTTTTATTCAAATAACATCTTTTAAACGTTTTTTAGACAGTTTTTTTCATAAAAATGTCTTTAAGACATTTAAATGTTGCCTAGATGTCCTAAAATGCCTTTTAGAACGTCTTATTTGAATTTGAACGTCTTTCTTGAATTTGAATTGTTTGTTCAAATAATTTTCCAATGGAAATTGAATTATCAGCATCTCTTTTCAATTTGATACTTTAGAGAAAGAGATGTGATTCAAACTACTTCACTCTTTCTAGACTGATAGTGACAACCTCATAGAAATGTAATCTATTCTTACATCTACAGCTGAAAAACGTTCGAACGAGACATGTATTCTTCTCTTTTTTTATCTCCTCTGATCTCTTTCCCGTAAGCAAGTACATAACGAGTTGCGAGAAAGCTCATTGCTCCTTTTTTTTCTTTCTTTTATATCTTTTATACCGAAGAATTTCCGCAAACTTTAATGGAACGATAAATGGCTCACGCGAATCCAGCGCGCCAGGTGAGTCATATCACCTTGTGCTTGGTACACGTGAGAACTTAGTATTACTAATCTAATTTTAGACGTCCTGAAATTGTCGATTTCGATCCTACATTTGCACATGTGCCGAATGAACTTTAAGGCCGACTAAGTTTACGTTACCGTATACACGATATGCGGTGTTTCGACCATTCAGAGTACAAATTCGAATCTGCAATTAGAGTATTTGTACAACTTGATTAAATTTGTTGATAGTGTGAAATGTATATATTTTATTCAATATTTTTTTACGAAAAAATGATTGAATAAAAGAAAGAAAGAGAAATATATATTATAATAATTATTAATAATAGTAATAATATATTTCTATGTAATATGAAATTATGAACAATAAATAATGGATTTATATTTTTTTTTCTTTTGAAGATATCCTTTCAAAAGATTATTAAAGTGTCTAACAGAATCAAATATTTCTGTTTGTAATATATTGCGGCTAGCCAAGCCTTATATCTATCTAAGAATATCGAGATGTTTGATGTTCAACAATTTTGCAATCAATCTTGTTAATTATTCCTTCTTGAAAATCTTATCTTGTTTCATCTTGGATTTTTAGTTAAGTTGGTCAAAGCGCTGCATAAAAGGATGTGTGCATACCGGCACGCAAGTCACGGGTGAGGCACACACTGCTTGCACTTTCACCAATAATTTATTCGCGATATCTACCACGCCGTATGTCTACATTACTTCTGCGCATAAAGTTATTTCAATAATTAATTTGACTATTAATGACAAATATATACGGAAAGTACGATTTTGTTATATCTAAAAACTTAATTAAACAATACTTTTGATTACTTTTGAGGTTTTCACGGATTTTTTCTTCAAAAATACCAAAGGGTTTGTGGATTATCGCCGTTTCGTGATCCTTTGCCAATGCCAACGTTTCGTGAATTTGCCGTTTACTTCATCAAGCTGAAGAGTACATTATAACTTAATTAGAGATACAAATCTGTAAATAATTTTGTTAGACCGTCAAAATAACTATATAGAAATTTCAAGTATAATGAGCAAAAAGGTTTGGTATTCTATAGCAATTTGAATGTTCTATATAATTATTTTAATGATTCAACAAAATTATTTTTAAATCTATAGCTAAATTTTTCAATAAAACCTTTCCTTATAGATATCAGTTATAAAATCGATAAGGGAAAGAAGAAGAAGAAGTTCGATCAAAATCCTTAAAAAAAGATTTAGACCGAGCGTTATTCTGCATCCCGATTCAACAATAAAGGATGGAAGAAATCATAAAAAATCTGAGAAATATATATACTTTACATCTATATATTATTCATAATTAATCAATTCCCTACATAACGACCACTACTTGTAGTAGTTGTGGCATTTGATAAAATGTTTCTGGCGCAATACTAATAACAATATGAATGAATTATACGCGAGTTTACTATTGCGAAGTGGAATTTCTCACGTCGTGCCAAAAGTGTCTGCCAGTAACTTGAAATAAGTTGGCTGTTGTATAAGTTGGTTGTTACTTTTTGTTGTTACTTTTTATATTTATAGTGAATAAAATAATTATAGATGAATGATCGTACGCGCATCAATGTCCTAAAAAAATATGTATTTTAGCGACAACGAGTAAAGAAAACATTTTAAAATATGTACTTAAATCTTCATAGTTCTTTTTATATTACGTTTTATATTACAACTGAAAGAGAGCGTTTTATATCACTTTACATGTAAAGCTTCATGCTTTAATTATTAATTTTATTACAGCAATATAATACCGAGAGGATTTCTTAGACTTTAGGTCCAGAAAAATCTATGCGCCAAATTTAACATAAATTGTTATTAATCGTTGTTGCAAAGAACTGCCTAACAAATATTGCATAGGCTTTAATTTTTCGATCAGAAACTGCAAATTCTACACGCGTGCGTATTTTATTATTACTGTTTTATATATAGCAACGGATTCCTGTGAAGCAATACTTTAGTCATTAATTAAATTACAACAGCAATTGTCGTTACTGCTATCTACTTAGTTAAGAAACTTGTTTACGTCGTTCGAAATTTTTAATCACCTTATCGCAATTGACTCATAAAAGCTTGACAGTTTCTTGATCCAACAGAGTATAATGAACATGCACTATGTGGATGAGAAAGAAAAACGCTTGCACCATATAGAGATAATACTTTGTAATGGAATCATATTGAGTATATCTTCTCATTATTATTTACGTACTATATGTCGTATATAAATAAACTGAATAGATATATTCATACTTTATCAAGAATTATTCTGAAGTACTAATATTACTTGCGTAAATTATTTTCGTTACTTTGAGGAGTATATGCATAGTGAAAAAACAAATTTGCTAACGATTTTCTAACAATTGTAAATAGTAAATTAATTTTAAATTAGCTTTAAGAATATATTTGTCAAAAAAGAAGATAGAGAAAGAAAGGAAGATAATTATTTCTAAATTAAATAATATTTATATCTAAATATTTCATTGACTAATCGCAGATATCATGAGAAATATAAGCACAATGTAGAAAACAATTACACGGAATGAAATATATAACTATCGTCGAGCACAATGAAATTCTAAGAAAGATTGCTAAAGAATCTCGTATAGAGTGATGGAACTCTTTTATTCTTTAATAATACCATTGAGCACGTTAATCTGTCGATTATTCTCCCTATACGTATATGGTTCTGATTGGTTCTCTGCATTGTTCTCTCGCATTATCATAATGACGAAATAGCGAGCATTGCATGTGTTGTACTTTCAGGAATATATCTGTGAAAAGGGAGATAAGGCGCAAATTATTATAATGGCTATTTCCGTCTTCAACAAGAAGACAATGAATTATCGAGCTTAAGCAGATGCCTTCGACCTTTGAGGTTTGGCACTACTTCACTGTCTGACACAAGATAAATTTTGTCAGTGAATTACGACGGCATTTTAGATGTAGGAATTAATTGATGGAGAACGTCGCAGGTATTTAAGATACAAGAGATTGCAATAGCAATAAATTTAAAGAGTAGATATATAAATATATAAATATATATATATATATATATATATATATATATATATATATACGCATTAAAATTCAGATACTCAAAGAATCTATTTTTTTATTTCTCATTTGTTTTCTTTTTAAGAGACATAATAAACATACAATTCTAATATAAAATATAAGTAAATATATATATATTAGGTTTAATTCTTGTTAGAGGTTTTAACTGCTGGCGACTTTTGACGGTGAAGTCGTATGTCTTTTGTATTTCAGACATTGCTGAAAGTGATTCAGTTTTCACAGGTTAGATTTCTCGAAATCAAAGAGATTTTCCAATCGATTGAAAATGAATCGCGATAAGCTGTTTTTCCGACATGTGCTTCTTTACTACTTCGATCTCAAGAAAACCGCAGTTAAAACGCGTTTATTATTCGAAGTGTATGGTGATAAAATTCCATCGGAAAAAACATGTAGAGTTTGGTTTGAACTCTTTCGAAATGGAGATTTTGACGTGAGATGAATGAAGAACGTCTCGAACAATCGAAAAAATTTGAATATGTCAAGCAAGAATTGATGAGAATCTAACTCAAACACTTTTAGAGTTGTATACATTCATTTTAGGCAGGGTTGGGTAAGTTAATGTTTTTTTTTTTAACTGAATGAAATTAAAGTTAATGGCTTTACAAAATTAATAAAGTTAAATTAAAAGTTGAAGGAATAAAAAATTAACTTAGCGTAAGTTAAGTCAATATATTGAATTAACTTCAGTTAAAAAAAAGTTAATTTTGAAAAAAATTATTTTTTAGATCAAAATGTCCTAATTTTTCTTAAAATGAGATTAAATAATTACAATATAGATTATTAAGTAAATTAAATTTTTAATTTTTTTATTCATATGTTATATAAGTATATAACACATAACGATATAACTACGAGTATATAAGTTATATAACTTTAAAAAAACAGCCAACACATAGAGAAGATACAAGATCAATGATTACTTTTTAAAAAGTTTTAAGCCATAAGAAATTGATCAATTACAATCGAATGTGAGAAGAATATTTGATTGTAATTGCTCAATTTCTTATGATTTAAGACTTAAAACATCTATTATAGATCCGGACTAAGGCTTATGACATAAGGCATAATCGTATAAACCAATTAGAAGGCTGTATTAGCATCTTAAGAAATTACTTAAGATCTTAAAATATGAACAGATTACGAATATATGCCCTTAGTCTTATTATATCTTATTATTTTTTAAAAATATTTAAAAGAGATAAAAATTGTTTAATTTTAAAAAAAAGTTAAAAGTTAACGTTTAAAAGTAACTAGTTAAGTTAAAATTTAAAATTAACTAAATTAAAAGTTATTAACTTTTTAACTTTTTTTTTTAACTTTTAATGTTTTAACTAGTTTCTACTTCCCTGATTTTAGGTATTCATCTCATCCTTCGAAACAAATCAATTTTGGAGACAAAAACTGGCAGGAATTAAGTTTATCATCTAATAATAAACGTGAAATCATGAAAATAATCAAGATTGTCACAAATTCCTCATCTTAAAAAATAAAACTCCATAACAGTTTTCAAGATAAAATTTCATGATATTCTCTGATTTTTAATATTTTGAAATTTTTTATATTTTGATCCTGATTTGTAAATCGTTAAATATTTTGTTGACAAATAAATTTAATAGAGCAATGTAAATTACTATTAATGTTGCTGACACTGTTCGCATTTTTAATTGTATGTAATAAAGTTAGTAGTATTCCTCAACTGCGTAGGTGTACGTAATTTTAATTTTCCAGAAAATTTTGCAAAATTCTCTAATTTCCTTAACCGTTTTCAATTTCCCTGATTTTTCTAATTTTTAAATTTTAAATCCTGATAATGATATAAAACGTTTGAACATTGATGATAAAAAATTTTAACAAAAAAGTTTAATTTTTTAGTATCTAATTAAAGCGTCCTAATGACTTTGATGATTAACACAAAATTATTTTCAGATATGTATCTAGCTAAATTTTTAAATACTTTATGAGAACGATTTTAATAAAATTGTTCTTTTCGTATAATATAATTCGCGAATAAAAGGAATAGTTTGATAATTAAATTTCAAATCAATTAAATTTCATTTAAATTATTCTAAGTTTTTTTCCTTTTAAATTGCAACTTTCTGTGATCGTAAGCGGATGGCTTTCGCGGATACACATGTATTAAAATCCGCAAATTTCATTAAGCCCGAGATGCCGGATTCAAAGTAACAATCGATCGCCGAGAGATGCCTCGAGAGAAAGAGAGAGGCGTACCTCAGTCTTCGCATCAGCCCCGTTTCACTGCAGATCGTTGTGCAGCAAGCGTGCGCACATTATCGGGAGATGCGACGCCGCGTGCATATATCCTTGGTTTCCCGGACCACATGAAAACCTATATTTTCCCGGACGGAAAATCGATGCTACGACGCGCAAATCTCTCGCTCGCGTGAGAAGATTCCAGTAAATTCCAATCCCGGCGCCGCCAGGCAAGAACTGAGGATCGCTGTGCAACAACTAACAACACAGAATTCCAGAGGATGTCTTGAGGATGTTCAAAGGACGTCCGTGTGTCCTTTGAACATCCTAAGAACATCCCTAGAATGTATCCCGGATCAAGTGTGTTATTAAGAAAGTTTCTCTCCAAGAAACTTAAATTTTCAATAAATATTGTTATTCTTGTACATGCAGATAAACGAGTGACCCAAAATATACGATAATTTTTTTCTCCGAAAAGAATGGCTTGACTAAAATATCTAAACATTTAATTAGTACAGATCTGAAAATATCTAAGGAAGATACAATTTTCACTTTTCGAAACCGTTCGAGGATTGTTTTATTCTTACATTTTTTTACTTATTTTTCTTCATAGAAACCGCAAGTTATAATAACACTATATTCAAGAAAAAATTGATACATTGAAATAAAGAATAAAATTCTTATTCACATCATCGTTATGAAATCGCTACTAGTATATACTTCAATAATTTAAAAAGTCAAAGCAAAAAAATTGTACTGTCCTTTGTTGGATCATGAAAATAATTATACAGAATGCTTAACACATTCTGTGCTGGAATGTATTAAATAATACTTTAACTATAAAAAGGAACGTAGTTATAAAATATTTTTTGATGTCATATATATGTAGATACATAATTATATGATATATGACGCAATATTGTACATTAGGATTTCTTCTTTCTAATAATTTAAATTGTAATTTTATCGAGTCATGGAATGGTTCAATAAAATTACAATTTAAATTATTAGATATTATTTAAATAATTATATATTATTTAACTATAACATATTATTTAAATATAAGAAACGCAGAAATACTGTAGGTCACTGGTAATCCATGCGACGCGGCGTGATGATCAAAATTACTCAATTTTACATACAACGATTCTGATCCTTTACGTTTACACAAATCGTTCTTGTCCCGAATTAATTTTCATAATTTTTACAAATATAAAAAAATTATTAAGTAATGCGTAAAATAATTAAATAATGCGTGCTTGCTGCATAAAGTTTTGACATTCTAACAAATAGTTGAATGGCATAATTATTTTGACCCAAACAAAATTATTTCCAAATCTATATGATTAAAAATTTTTTAGATATTTCAGTAAAACCATTGTTTTCGTGTATATACATATAACACTCACATGGAAAAAACAGTATCTAAAAATTGGACTAAATACAAATAAGAAGAATTTTGTTAATCTTTAAAATTTTTGACCAGATGCAGATCTGAAAATAATTTTGTTAAGCTATCAAAATAATTATATAAGACCTTTAAATCATTAGAACATAAAAAATATTTGCATTATTATAGCAACATTATTGTTACTTAAGTATTCTATATATATTTTTATTATTTTGATAGTCCAGCAAAACTATTTTCAGATTTGCATCTGATCAAATTTTTAAAAGACTTCAACAAAATTCTTTCCACCCACATTGATTTCAATAGCACTATAGGAAGTAATCGCATATGTCGCGACTTGTCACAGTCTTTCTGGCAATAGAAAATGACGTGACCGAAATGCGAAGTAAAATGGGTTAAAATTAGGTTGAAAACTCTACACTACTGACCCGAGCCAGATTCTATAATTGGAATAAGGCAAAAGGTTTGCCGATGAACTGTCTTGCATGTCGACCCTGTCTTGAAGTTACCTTATTACATATTAATAATACAATGTCCTGACCTACCATCCTGCTTTGGCTTAATGTGCAGAATCGCAGATTTACCTGTGCCCTAGTTCGCGCTTATCACTGCGGGCGCCGTGCGTGCCCTCGTTGTAGCTGTCCAGGTCTTGTTCGCTACGATCGTTCCTGGTCAGTCCTACTTTAAGGCCAAGTATGGTACGATGGATCGATTCCTCGGGGAATACATTCGAGTCGTCCGGGAATCGCACCCTCGGTCCTGCATCGTGAAATTCGTGTCGTCTTCGTTGGCAATTAAAGGGGTCAGGGTTCCATGATAATAAAAAATCTGTTTTCTTCAACTAAACTTCTTGTACGATTCATCTTTCCTCATTTTCTCTCCATGTTGGGAAGAAAAAAAAAAGAAAAAAACATGAATGATGTAAGAAGTTTAATTAAAACAAACAGGTCTAAAGTAAGCTCACAATTTGCATTTTCACGTGGTGTTCTTAATAATAAGAGCAATGAAATACGAGATAGAATTGAACAAACGAGATAGAAATGCAATGTTAAATTTACGGCTGCAAGTCTACGTTATAGGATCACAAACTCCGACATATATTGAGAAAAAAAGTCGAAATATTCAGAAGCAAATGTTACTACAATATTAATTAGTTGTAAGAAAATTTAACTATGATCAGAAGAAATATATATTTCTATAAAATATATCTCATGTTTCTTTACTAATTATAAGAAAATAAAATAGATGATTTATCAGCTAGGAATAAAATGTTATTTTTATGTCATATTTAAAGAATTCATATTTTGTCATATTTTAAGAATTTATTTCAGTGAAATAAACATTATAATCCATAATTAAATTTTTAAATATCTTTTTCTTAATGTATAACTGAAAGAAGACAAAAAATCCGCGCAAAATAAGTCCGTCTAATATTTATTCGGTATTTAAACTGGATTTTGCGAATTGTGAACTTGTCGTTGCATTGAATCCTTCCGTCTTCAAAGAAGTTATTTATTCTCTAAAAAAATGAATCAGTGCTACATGACTTCAATGCTATATTTATAACTGATATAATCATCAGCAAATATTTACTGGTTTTCAATAATTTTCAATAATAATATTGATTCACTTTTTAGAAAATAGAAAAAAATGTATCGATAATTACGCCGATAATTAAGAAGCTTGCCTCCGCAATATGGCGTATCTCCTTAAATACCATTTATCGCGCGAGAAATTTTCCATCGTAAACGAAGATTACGTTGACTTTTATTATGACAGATTAAACATACATGGAAAAAACTTGCTGAATTATTTAAAAATTTAATTATAAGATATACGTAGATCTAGAAATAAATTTATTGAATCATAAAAATTATCTATATAGAAACTTAAGAAATATATTGCAAAAAGTTTTGACATTTAAGCAACTCAGCTTCTCAGACAACGCACGATGTCCTCCGGACATTTGAAGGATCGTGGAAGTCCTCTGGATATTCATTGAGTGTTCTTGGATATAGGCGTCGCAAATGTCCTTTGGACATTGCATTCTAATGAATGTGTGCTGTGTAAGTTGAACATTCTACGTAATTAGTTTGATAGACCAAAATTATTTTCAGATCCGCATCTATAGCTAAATTTCTAGATACTCCAGTAAAATTGTTCTTTCCATGTATTAACGTCTAAATAAATCATTGTGCGATCTAAAATTCAGAGGACGTGTTTGCAATACAACTACATTTTTGAAAAAAAGAAAAAACAAAGAAGATAATTACCAATAGCGTTGCTTGCCGGCGTAATGACCACGTTTTGCTGACTCATCGCGCCAATTAATTGCGGTGCGATTTGTTAATTTCCTCTTCAACACGAGCGATCGAAATGCGTCGCGAAGATCACGAAAGTTCTTAATTATAACCCTCAACTTCCGTCCCGCACGAGTGACAAAGTCATAATGATGGAATAATATAACTGGTACAACAACTTTCGACCGTGAACAAACAACACGATTTGTCTGACGAAAGCACGGCGAAGCGATAAGAATGCTACGGATCAGGTCCCAAGGGTCAATTGCGACAGCGATCGAGAAAGCAAGAATAATCGCGGTTCGCGATATGCCATGATTTTCATCGTTTTCTTACGGGCGCGAAGTCGGGTCAGAAGGCGAGATTGAACAAACGCGCGAAAGCTTCTACCGCATAGCAACATACGTGTGCTTTACTATCGTTGGCCTTCAAAAAAACTAATAAATATTGCAAAATTAGCCATGAAACAGTACGTGTTCGGATGTGTTTTCGAAACGTGGCGTATCTCGATACTGCCCTCAGCAGAGATAACGTGGTAGCACATATCAGTATTCAGTTTTTAATTATATTCACATATTGGATTATTTTAAAATTCCCCTTTGCATAAATTCCTTTCCATATTAAATTTTTTTCATGGCTTTTATTGTTTTTTTTATTAAATTAGGCAATCATTTATCGAATAGAGAATTTAATGACAATTTATTTTCAGGGACTCGGTATAAAAAAGATTACAGATGACGCGCATATCCTTTATTATCTAGACTAGAAGAAAGTCGCAATTACTGACATAGGTCTTCTAAAGACTACTTATTTCTTGGAAATTAACGCAATTTATTAATACTGATAAAAACATAAAATATTTATATTATATTTATATTAGATAATTAAAGAAGTAAAAAGACTCATAATTCATATATTTGTATCTCTATACAAAATCAGCTAAAAATAAATTCTACAAATGCGAAAATAAAATTCTCTATGATTTTCTTTTGTAAATGCATAGTGTAAATAATAGTGACAATATTATTGATAATATTATAGCTTTATATATTATAGTTTTAATTTCTTAAATCAGTTTTATTTATATTTTCTTTTTTCATTTTTTTCATAATATGATATTTTAAATATATACAATATTTTATTTAAATATATAATAAGGGTGTAGTAAAAAACAGGCAAATCGTAAGACAAATCATAAGCTAACTTAATCTTTACAATTTTGCGTTATAGTGTCAAATAGCTCTATTGAAGTTGAAGGTAATTATGTATTTATGGGTGCTTTCCATTTAATTACACAAGTCGACACAAGTATCGTTCTGTCTTTGTTATTCATGGAATGCAAAAAACGACATTTATGTCGATTTGTATTACTAAAGGCATTCTTTATATTGGGTTGTCCGGAAAGTTCTGATTTTGAAGGAAAATTGAAACGCAGAAGATTTAAATTTTAGTATACATTTGTTCAAAATCTTTTGCAGCACGAACTTTCCGGACAACCCAATAGAAAAAAACCTAAAAAAAACCTAAAAAAAAAAACAAAAAGTAATAAAATTTTTTGCTCTTTCAAAAAAAAGAAAAATACATATAAATTAACAAAAATATTTCATATCGAAGAAGTGAAAAATTTATATAAAATTTTGTATA
>Ga0157364_1000884_pt1 | contig 23370 bp, 11 predicted proteins | sample AttsexASBM2_FD_111476 | JGI IMG/M metagenome (GOLD analysis project Ga0157364, IMG submission 111476) | Fungus gardens microbial communities from leaf cutter ant in Ribeirão Preto, State of São Paulo, Brazil - Atta sexdens ASBM2 | ecosystem: Host-associated > Fungi > Mycelium > Unclassified ...
GTTAGCTTGGATCTACAATAGATTTTTAAGCCATAAGAAATGGACGAATCATAATTATTCTTGTCGCATTTGGCTGTAACTGGTCAGTTTCTTATGGCTTAAGACACCTATTATAGATCCGGATTTAGAATATAAAAATTTATAATTCTGTCGCATACTTTGTTTTCGCGCCATTTTTTTTTATCTCGATGACGGGAATAAAAAACTAGCGCCAATCAAAGGAAGAAGGAGAAGAAGAAGAAGAAGAAGGACCTATGACGAAACATTCTTCTAGATCTACAAGTATGATCCAATCAACGCGAAGAAAATTTCCAACTTGTAAATTAAACATTCTGCTGAACGCAGTCGTTGGTTATCATCCTTCTACTTAACTCTCGTATCTGACACAACAGAGGAATTGTGCTTTTATAAAAAGTGGAGTACAGTCATACAGGGAAAGTCTCAAGGTAAGTGCCCTGTCAATGAGAATCGTGCCCTGTCAATGAGAATCTTTCCCTAATCCTACATCTCATCTCCATTTAAATTTTGCTAATTGTCTAATCGAAGATTGTTTCAGAGCATTTGTAGCTTCACATTAATTGTATTTTTAGTTTTGTTTTTTTGAAGTTATTTGAAGTTTTTTTAAGTTAATAATAAAAATTTTATCTTCTTGAAACATCAAAGACGATGTAAAAATTCTCAAGAAAGAATCTCAAAAGAATAGATAGTTCATATTAAATTCAGTTTTAATAAGAATGTTTTGTCGTCTTTCAGAAATGTCAAAGTAGCGAAATAAAGTTTTTCAATAAAAGATTTCAATTTGTTGAGTTTATTGAAATAAATTAATTTTGTATTTCATTTAACTTATTTGCACTTATTTGTATAATTATAAGAAAATGAGGATAACTGTGTTAAGTCTTATGTCTAAGTTATTGTCTTTCATTATTAATAAGTATATTTCTAATAAAGAACAAAAAGTATAGATATTATGGATATTGATTTTAGATAATCAAAAATTGTTTTTTTCCAGATTTTTTTATAATTTTTTATAATTTACTCAGATATATACACGTTTTATTAATACTTTAAATTATGTATACGTGATATAATTTGTAATAAAAGTTTATTATTTATTGTGAATTAATCTATTTTTAGGAAAAACCATATTTAAGTTTTTGATGTAAATTAATTGTGTATTTTGGAATAATTGCTAATAGTTTGGATAAACAAAAAGATCTTTAGAATAAAATGAATTTTTAAAGTGAAGTATCGGATGATATCGATAATTCTTCTGAAGTAAAAACGTTTCCTAATATCAAAAATTCAGATAGCGAGGAATTTAGGAAGGTACAGTCAAGTTCTTTAAAAGATTCTCATGTCTCGAAAAATATAAATAATTATGATATTACATCTGAGAGCAATGTCACTTTAAACAAAATTAATCATATAGTCGAATTTGATAACAATATCGCTTGCGAAATTATTCAAAATAAACAAGAAAATCAACCTGAAGAACTTTCTACAAACATTAAGATAACAACTAATAAATGTGACAAAACTAACTATATGTTAAAAGAAAAATTCTATTCTAGTTTAAATTCGATTAATTTATCAGAAGTTATTACCTCACAAGATAATAGTTCTTTTCTTTCTTGTACTAACAAAGCAAGCACAATGCGCACTAATCAGATTAAAATCAAAAGAAGTCAAATACAGATCAGTAGCGATACATCAATAGAAGAACTATCGGATGATAATTCGGATGAAGTTTCGAGTAAGCGACAAAAATTAACTGAAAGTGTGCGCAATACCAATAAAGAAAACTTAAATGATGACAATACAGTGACGTTTCAAAGAAACACATTAATAGCGGAGCAGCAAAATTATCATTTGATAAGTGAGTCAGCTGAGAACGAATCATCGAATACAAATTTAAGAGCAAGATCAGAAACTGCTAATAATTACCAGTCTAATTCATACAAACATGAAGGTATTTTTTTCAAATTTTTTATTATTTGGTAAGATGTGAAAGTTTGAATTTTAAATACAGATAATGGGAATAAATGGGAAGCTACTAAAAAGGATGAATGGGAGAAACAAGAGAAAGATAAAGATAAAGATAAGAACAATGAAGAAGCCGATAACTTAAAAATAAGAAAAATATGTCCTAATTGGCATATTGTACCGGAAGTGATAAATCGTCAAATAGGTAGCAATCCATTATTCGAAAGACGGTTCTATAGTTCTTTATGTGCAGTACAGCTGCAACTTATGTACAAACTTGATGAATCCATATTGGTAAATTATTCATCTTGTAAATGTTATACATTGAACTACGCAGATTTATATATGGTATTGAAACCATTACTAAGCTATTCTTGTATTATTAATTAATGGTATACATTTGATTATTAGTTACAGAATTATCAAATAATAAAATTCTTAAATTTTAATCACAAAGGAAATTTATTAACGTATGTCATTTGTAATATGATTTCTATTTGGGATTGGGCTGTAGGAAAAAAAAAATATTCTTTTACAAATAAAGATAACTTCTTTATATCAGATGTATGTATTATAATTAATTATAGCATTAGATTGAAGATTAGAGTGTTGTATAATAATTATTTTAATGTAATTATATTAAAAGAATATGTTTATTAATCTTTTTCTAGGATGCATTCCAAAATGTCCTCTCCGAGAAATATTTTACTCGAAATATATAATATACGTAATATATACTGTATGTATATTAGAGTAAAATCTTCCTCGGTGGAGGACGTTTTTGGAATGTAGCTAATTAGTTTTCTTAATTTATAATTGTATGAGTTTAGCTCGAGTGGCTGTCGTTGGAAAATCTTATGGCTTTTAATGATAATTTTTATCAGATATATTTGCTGGATATTGAAAGCAACACACTGATGAAATTGGCGATACACGATGGAATCATGAAATTGGGTGTGCACCCTGAAACACCTTATGTAATTTTTTCTGCTGGAATTGATTCAAGAGTGTTATCCATTGATATCCGAGAAAGCAAATCAAAAGAGTGAGTAATCGCAATTAAAAAGCTTAAATATATATTTATATTTTTTTATGTAAGCTATGTTTATACCTTACGGCATATCCACTGTATTAATTTTTCATATTAAGAGTTCATTTGTGATTGATACTTAAGATTATTCAATACCTACTGAACTAATCAAATTACAAGTAGGCTCAATCAATATCTATCTTCGGTTTCAGTTGTATGATAAAAATGTTTTTTTTAATAATATTTTTTTATAATAAATCCTCTATAATATATAATTTTTTTGTCCATAGGTTACTTGTAGTAAAGGAAAATTTGTTAAAAGTACCATTACACAGTATAAATTTTAATCCTTCAAACAGTAATGAATTTTGTGTCGCTGGTCAGTCCTACTGTGTCATGGTATACGATCAGCGAAATGTTTCAAAACCGCTTTATAAACTATGGCCTAATTATGTAGTACGTCTTGTATTAAGTCTATTACTAAAAAAGTTTACAATGAAAGCAATAGAATAATATAATTTGTTTACATATATGTTTAATTAGAGGAAAGCCTCTTATTATGAGATAAGCGCCTAATATGAGATAACGGCGTTTTTATTAAACTAATAAATGCTATCTATTGGTTCCATCATGAATTTTTTGCTCTTAGATTGAAAATTATTTAGTAGAAGATTTATTATTAGATCATGTTTGTAGTTTTCATTGTAAAACAAGATTTTAAAATTTGGATGTCTTCAAGTTTCATTGAAATGAATCTTTAAACCTTGTTTATTATTTAATAAATAAATATTTGGCAATAAATTCTTCTGTAGTAATAGAGTAAGGTATTAATAAAAAAAATACGAGATATGTTGAATTGTTTAATTACAGAAGTTAGATTTGATGATCGTAAAATCATAAGACGTGGAAATCGTAATATGAGATACCCAGGGTATTTATAATATGAAATAATCCATGCTCCTATGTTATAGTGAAAATCGGTGCTAAAATATAAATTTTATTAAGCAATAATAAAAAAGACAACCGAAATGAATGTCGAGTGCCTATTTCTGCGATGTTTCATTCCAACTATCTTCTGAAGAGTTCTGGGTATAATCTATCGCATGCTCACTTTTCGCGCACATGTTTATATTTTAGAAACATTAAATAAAGTTTTTTAATTGCAATATTGATATATTTTGCGTTTTACTATCGATTTCTCGGGGCATCTCATATTAGGAGCACAATTTTTTGACTCTGCGATTTACTCACTTTTTACATTTCTTTAATTTTCAAAAAAAAAATAGAATTTAAATTAAATTTTATATAATTTTATCTTAAAGTTTATTAAATTCTTTTCAAAATGATCTATTATTTTTTAAAATTCTGCCTATACTTCCAGCATTTACCCAAAATGAATTCGATATCTCATAATAGGGACCTTTCCTCTATTATATTATATATAAATGTTTTAGGTAAATAATGATTACGTATATGTAACGTCTACAAGGTATAATTATAACGGAACAGAAATTCTCGTTTCGTATAATCATAAGGAATTATTCCTGTTTAATAAATTAATAACATTATCACGTGGAGATTACGGCCATATGTATGAAAATTATGTGGATATGTCATCGTGTAGGTTATATATAAAATGCAATTACATTATTTTATAATTACATTGTTTTTTATTAACGATTATTATAGATCTTTTTAATTCTTAATCATTTTTTCTTTATGCGCGTTTAAATAAAGAAAAACTATAAAATTATAATATAATTATATTATAGTTTTTCTCTAAAGTTTTTTTCTCTAGTTTTTCTATTATATTATAGTTTTTTTTCTAATTGTATCACCGAATCCTGTTTCTGTATATTAATATACAAAAACGGAATTCACTTTTTGAATTAATTTTCATATGTGTGTTGTTAATAATTTATTTAAAAAAAAAATCTCTATAAAAATGTCTCTTCTAGAATTTGTTATAGTATGCTATAGTTGAGAGAAACGATACTTTATATAAATAATTCTGATTTATTAATATTTAATTAATTATTCATGCCTTTTGGTTAATTATAGTATATAATGGTCATTTTTTCGGACCTAAAAGCGAATACGTTATATCTGGATCCAATAATAATATATTTATTTGGGAAAAAAATTCAGAATGTATCATAAAATATATGACAGGCGATAGCCTATTGGTAAGTTTTTCTATTTTATAAATTTAATATAAATAAATTTTTCTTATTTACAGTATGAACGAAAAAATAATGACTCTTTAAAATTTAATTTATATAGGTAACTTACTTGGCGAGTCATCCGCATATTCCCATTCTTGCGACATGCGGATTTGAGAACAACATTAAACTATGGATGCCTTCGAAAGGAAAACTTTCGGTAATGCAGTCATTCGGCAATGTACGTATGTAAAAATTATCTCTTTATAAATCTCTTCTATTTTTTTTTGTTATCTTAAGGACGTATCATTTAAAGACAATTTTTAATATCACATTCTTGATAAAAACAGTGGAACGCAGTAATGTAATCACATCGATGAATTCATATGTTCCCTTTTTTTCACAAGTCCCACGCGAGAAATAGGGAGAAAAATAACAATTTCTTCCTCTGATTATTTGATTAAGCTCTACAGAGACATTGTCTATCATAGAGAAAAAAAGAGAGAGGGAAGGGGGGAAAGAGAGAGGTAGATCAAATTGATTATATATACACTATCGTGTTTCTTCTATAGCATTTTTTTTATGAATGATGATTTCCATTATATTACCAACCAAATCGAGACGAAGATATCAATGATAACCATGTCATCGATGATGATGATAGTATTTAATTCCAATAGCTCCTGGTCGGATAGCTCTATCGAAAATAGTCTATTCAAATGCGACGACGTTGAAAGAATACAGTGTCTTTCATCTTAAAACTGGTATTTAAATTAATATGATTTAATATTGCGATGAAAATTACATGTATAACGTATAAAACATCTTTTTATATTAAAAAGGAAAAATTGCAAAGCGATGAATTAAAATTGTAACCAATTAATTAATTAGAAATAGAAATGTGAATCATTTAGTAATAGATATATTCGCGCATCAGTTACCGTGCTTTACTTCTGTTTTTCATTTTTCCATATTAATGTTTAATATTATCTTAAGCAACAATTCACGATAACGACATCAAAATGACATTAAAATGAATCAGAAATGATTGAAAAATGACTTTTAATGATCATTTTGAAATCATTTTGATATCATAATGACTTTTTCTGCTTGAGATAATATATCATATATAACTTATTGCACTTTTTTATATTAATCGTTTCACAATTATAATAAATTTTACTGAATAACTTCACATAGTGAAATGTATATAATATATATCGCCGCAACATCATATCGAAGATGCTTTGCATTCTAGTTATGATTGGTCTTTTATATTGACTGAAAATGAACTATTTCATATCTCCCAGTACATATCTTGAATTATACATAAGTTGGTTTATTGTATTGTTATTTTTTAATATATGCGTTGAACAAAATAAAATTAATTAATAAAGAATAAGTGAAAAAAGAGAAATAGAAAGAGGAACACATTTTAAAAATGATAAATCATAAGATATGCAGAGTACGATTTTTACATAATCTTATTGTTAGTATCTCAATATTTTCGAATTAAAAGAACATTCTAAGTAAAATATATCGTTTTGATAATTTAATGACGAAGACATAAATTATTTTTTACAGGTTTAATTTTTAAAGCAATACATATTTTTTTCTTTTAAAGAAATACATAGGTTCTTAGGATCCATTAAAGATATTTTGTTACTATTTAGTTTTATTTCCTTCAAGAATTTGTTAAGTTCAATTATATATTCTTAATTCATGATATTCTTAATTCATGATAAGACTGTTTAAAAAACATTAAATAAATTGAGAGAATTTATTGCTCTTAAATAATTCGAGAGAAACTTGTTTTGTTAAGAACCAAATCTTTTGGAAACGACTGTATAAGGGCTGAACTTTTTATAAATGATAAGGCAAAGTGATCGATATCTTGACTTTCGTAAACGAAACCCTTCATGGTTCAATCGAAGCGACAAAAAATCCTAGGAGATCCAGCAGCAAGTAATCCAGCAACGGCGAGAAGTAAAAAAATCAAGCATAGTAAGATTTCATTATTTCTCTATCGCACAAAAATCATTTTAAATATAAATGACTAGTAGTATAAAGAGTACTTTGATAATGAAAGATCTCTTATTTTTGTAAGTAGCAAATATGCTACAACGACGTTCATTATATATTTTCTCTTGATATTTTAATCTATTGTAAGGAGCATGAGAGAGCGTGAGGTAGACTTTCTATCTGCCTAAATTATTCTCCGCCGGCGAGTTGTACGTGCTGGCGAGGCACTAATGTGCGTGCTTCGACAAGTCCTATCATCTAAGACGTAGCCGCTCCTACTTACTTCCTCTGAATGGACATTGCAACCGATACTTTAAATGCAAGCCTGCTGTTGACATTTGTTTAAATCTTACTTAGTATACAATACACTTTGTATAGATTTTAAATTTAACTCTTTCTAATTTTAAATAGTAATTTATATAAAATAGAAACTATAGACGTTATTAAAACAATAATAAAATAATTATTAATTTAATTAAAGTGACATTATTTTAAATTAAAATTCAAGCATTAAAAAGTTTCTATTTTAACATTTTTATTTAATTAACTTATTATATTACTAAAAATAATCGGAAAAATTATTGTAATTAAATAATTTATAATTTATGACAAATATATATAAAATACATATAAAGAATATAACTAATGATTCTAGAAATTATTTGTATTAGTTGAACAGACTAGTGTCAGTGGCGCCATCCATTAGCAAGCAAAGAAATAATTCAAATATATATAATTTTGTTTTAATAAAAGTATTAAAAATTTTTAATTTAAAGGAATGCTGTAGTGTCCAAATTGTAATATTTAATGCTACACTTTATCTAATTAAATAGTCATAATATTCTTTTAAAGAGATTTTTATTTGTTTTAAAAAATATATTTTTTACTTCAAAAATATGTAAGAATAATAAAGTTAATGTATAAAAAATATTAAAAATTATATAATTATATAATTATATAATTTTTTCTACTTATTTTTCGCTACGTGATATATCAATACTCAAAGGAGTGTGAGACTTATAATGTTCCTTATTATGACTAAGGCATTGTAATTTCACTTTCTTAAACTGTTTAACATAATATACAACATTATGGTATAACAGATAACAGCAAGGATATATTTTCAATGTCCGAATTTGCATCTATAGGCCATCTACGCCTTCTATAAGGTCTTTTTTTTATTCTCTTGTGACAGATACAAAGTGCACAGGAAGGTTCGATAATTGAACTCCAAGCGGTTATTTCTCTCAATGGAGAAGCACTTATATATAGCATCCAACTCATTGTTATTGATGAGTTCTAGCATTCGTCTAACCGACAATGTTCTGATCAATTGTCCTTTAGAAACCGTGCCGGTGTTCTCTTTATCGTAATCCTAAAGAACGTATAATTATCAAATTTGCTCATTGTTCTTTTGTCTTGAAAAAAAAGAGAAAAAAGAAAACATTTTACATAATAAATAATTGTCTCTTCAATGACTGTATTGTGTATAACGTATAATTTAATGACAGCTGTACTAACTTTAAAGACTTCCTCGAGGTTCGGACTCCGCACTTGACACAGTTTATCCAACGCGGTGGCTACCTTCTGTCGTTCGTCAAAATTCAGGAAAGTTTTGCTATTCGCCTCGGAAGGCACATGTTGCAAAGGAACCACAAGAGGAACTTTTTCCAAACACCCAGTCGCAACGGCTTCTTCCACAATTGTCGCGAATTTGGTGTATTCAATGAAATCGGATCTTCAGAATTAAAGAAATACGATAATCATGAAATAAGAATATGAAATTAAAGAAGAAATAAATGACGATAATTATAATATTATAAAATTAAACAATGTTTCAATAAAGAAAATAAATATTAACCTAACAGCTTATCTATGTTCAAAACATCTAAAAAACATTATTAAATATATATTTATCAAGTTGGCCAAATTTGATAAAATATGTATAAATGCGTATTACAATTTAGTAAAAGAATATTGATTACATAAATAAACTTGATAAATGTAATTTATTTTTATAACATTTATTAAATAATTTAAAAATAAACATATCAAATTTTATAAACATTTATTTTTCAGTTTAAACATTTAAAATTTTTATAATTTATAAAAAAATTTATAATTTATTAAAAAATTTTTATAGTTTATTAACCATTATCTATTAAACAATATTTTGAATGCAATTATATTGTTTAGAAAATAATTCGAAAAATAAAATTCGCTTGGGATTAATTTGCTTTGATTATTTTTTTCTATTTTTTAATTTTATTCCTGTTCTTATACTTATTTTCTTATCATTTCTATTAACTGATTTTATTTCCTAAAATTACTGACTCTTATTGTCTCAATATTATATCTCCATACTTTAGAGGCGCCTGAAAAAGTTCTGTAATCGTATCTATTTCTGCAGTTGTCAAACTGCAACGAAGCTGATCTAGACCTCTAATAAAATCAAACTTCGAAATGACAAGTTGGTTGTGTCTATCAAATTGACGCATGAATTCGAGGACCTACACGTTGTAAAAAATTATTAAATTAATTCTGACTCGAATCACTTCTCTTTAATTAATAACAAATATAAATTACTTTAATTCTTTCGCGTACAACTTTAGCTTTAATTTTAGCTAAAATCAATATAATATTGGTCTCATCCTCGTGAGGTTCAGACGGTGGTCTTTCAGCGTTAAGTCTCTTTTTATCCTCCAACATGCGATAATATAAAGGTTCCACGATCGGTTGGAATTCTAGTTCCTGCAAAAATCGAGTGTAGTTAAAACCCATATCATCGTTATATTTTTTTTCCAGAGCAAACTCTTCTTCTGAAGACAAGAGTAGGGTCGCCGTAATAAGGACTTGTCTGAATTGCGTTCGCGTCACATGACCGCAATTGTGTCTGCAAATATATAATTAATTCATAAAGTTAAAAAATTATTAATATCTTTTCATTAATGTTGGCAAACAAAATATACTATTAACTGAAATATGCCAAAACTGAAACAATACATTTTGATCGAAAATTTATTAAGCATTCACTGTAATTTTCCAAGCAATTTTAATTTAAAATATTACTTTCGTATTTGTTTTCTAAAAGTATATGAATGTATTAAATAAATTATTACATGTTAATTATAATAAAAGTTATAATAAATAAATATTTCTTAATTATTTAATTACAATTTATTGTATTGAATATGTATAACATTTTTTTATTTAAATTTTTCGTCAGTCACTGTCAAAATAAATTATTTGATTAACAATTATTTAAAGATGAATATACTTGTCGTAATCCTTGAAAAATGGCTTCAAGAGAATTCTTCTTTCTTCGACTCGCTGTCTTATTCTCTGCATGATATCTTCACAAAGCTCTTTTATATCCTTCGGTTGGCACTGCCAACTTTGCATACCTTTTCGAGGTAATTCAGCTATATCTTGAGGTGGTGATTCCACTTTTAGGCTTGGCAATTTATCAAGTCCTTTTACGGTAAAAACTATGAAAATGAAAATACTAAACTATGATAAATGAAAATGTCTATTAAAATAATAAAATAATAAAAATGGTAGCGCACACATAAGAAAAAAATATTAAAATACATATACTGAGAACAAACATTCTTTAAACTAGAATTTATTTGCACAACAAAATTACAAAACATATATATTTTTTATTCATTTCTCATTTACATAAAAAGCGGTTTCCTTCTTTAAATATTTTTTGAAAAATTCGTTTGTAATCTTTTAATTGTATTACATTTTTATTATATTATCAATTAAATCAAATAAATTGTTTCATAATTTTTATAAAAATGATCTAAATATTATTATTATAAAAAAATAAATTTTAAAAAACATTTTATTTTACGCCCAAAGAACGATTATATATAATTAAAGCAGAAAAAGCGTTTGTTCTGAGGATATATCATCAAAAATGTTTACATTTATTTTAGATATTGTACCCTGATCTATATCATCTTCGAATATACGCCAACATACGTAATCCGAATCATCTGGATCCTTATAGAGAGCGATTAAGGCATCGATTTCAGGTTCAGTCAGCCAAAGACTGCCCAAAGATGAAATCTGAAGCGAGGTCAGCGCTCTTCGAAATTGTGGGATAGTCACTCGACCAACATTCAGATATTCGAAATCCTATGATCCAAATCATTCGGTTCTTAATCAACGGATTAAACCGTTAATATATCGCTCATGATAATGGAGGAGGATGCGATAGCGAATGAGCTCATTGCGGGTAACGATTCATTGATATCCGCGCGCATATGGGAATTCAGCATAGTTCAGTGATAACGTTAATTAGATAATGTTATCATGCTGAATTCTTATATACATAACGTAATTGGATCGCGAGAACCTTGAAAAATTCATGGATGCGTATGCGATGCTCAAGAATGTGCCTCTGGATGCGTTTTATGACTTCCAGCGTAGGAAGCATCTCTTTCGCCTCTTCCATCACTGGATGGAACACCATTTGCTTATCGAAGACTTGACTAATCTTATCAATTTCCAGTCGTGGGAGTTTCGGCAGTTTGGCCGTAATTATTCGACCGGGAAATTGATCGAGCAACTCCTGAGAAATATAACAGAGAAACTAAAGGTAACATACATTCCAGAAAACACATATAATGTTCTAATTCCCTATTTGTATAAATATTATAAATGTATATGTATAAAGATTATGAACAAATAAAGATAAAAAAGATTCTAAGAATGACAATACCTTATTGAGATTCACCAATCCATATCCTTCTAAATAATGTTGAACTTCATCTACAGCTTTCACAAACGCTACATAATTTACGAAATACTCATCTTTGGAAAATCTCTTTACGAGCAGGCGAAATTCCTCAGCGCCAAGGACGATGCCCAGAAATTTTAAAATTCGACCAAAATGGACGAGACTAACTGTGTCAACATTCTTCGCGACCTACAAAGCATTTTATTAGAATGAATCGAAAATTATTAAACTTCTCTATTATTTGTATTTATTAAACTTAATAAAATAAACTTAATAAAATATTCATATTTTTACTTTATTTATATTTATTTATATTTTTAATTTAATTATTTTTGTTTATTTTTAATATTTTACATCAAAATAATCCTTTTCTGAAGTAAACAATTATATCTTGAATAATAAAATAAAATCGATGATGCTTTTTTACATTACAAGCAAAACTAAATTATTAATGTATTCGTATAATTATTAGGTTTATCAAATACACAAAGACTAAAGAATAAATTACAGCTGCAATAATTAATGTTGTAAAGATTTATATTTTTATAGATGAATCATATCAAATGTACCTTCTCATAATCTTGAAAGTATGGCCGAAGAGCAATTTTTTTTTTGCTCACCAACACAGCGATCTGAGTGATAATCAAATTCAATTTTCGTGTTTCCGTGCCGCTCAAAGTATTTACATGCAGCGAATTCTCCCATTCTAAACCGGTCATAAGAGTCTTGTTCTTTCCAAAATTAGGAACTACGAGAAATATCACAAAAATTATTATTATTATTATTGTCATTTTGCAAATTTGTATGCTATGCATGTCTCATTGTATCATTCCAATTATTGAGCCATTTTATATAAACTTTATATAAAGATAAATAATCATATTATTTAATTTTTTATATAAATAATCGCTTGTACCATTGTCGTGAATAATTTCACAAAATTGCGAATAAAGAATCCGACCGTCCTGAATTCGAAAATAATCCGTCAGATCGCAAATCTCTTTATCCGATAAGCCAATCACGCCTTTTAGTGGTCCAGCCAAAACGGAGAGAAATTTGGACTCTGCAAATTTAATAACTGATTATATATGTACACGTGTTTTATAATTAATTAATGCATTAATGTAAAATAATCATAAATTTTAGATACATTCGATAACACAAATTAATCAATTATCACTGCAGCACAATTTTTAAATAGATTTTAAATTCTACTAATGTTTATCTATTTAAATCAATGAATTACATATCGCGAAATTAAGATTATTCAAATATTTATTATTTACCTCTGCATCAATTGCTTTCTGCACAAACATTCACTTATAACTTTACTCCAAATTTTAAAAATCATACATTGAAATATAAATGTAAGGTATATATATATATATAAACGTGAATAATTTAGCAATTTTTATAATTATAACTAATAAATAAAGTCAATTTTACTGTATTAAAAAAAACATCCAATAATTTCGAAACATTCTGTGAAGGGATAAGTAAAAAAAATAGTATATATAATGGAAATTCGAATTAATAATTTCATCGAGAATGTCCAGAAATAAACATTCTCACACAATAACTAACTTTAAAAGTGCTTGAAGCGATCGCTCGTCTCGGTGCCAATGTCCGATATTTATACCTGATATTAAATAACGTCTATCGGGATCCAGAGGCTTGTAATACTCCCAAAGATCGAGTCCAACACGAAACACGGCGGCTTGTATCTTATTGCAAGTATGCCAGACATCGTACAAATTAAGAACCTAAAATCGCTCTTTTTATCGAAATGCTTGAAACTAATGTCTTCCTGTGTCTGCGATTTTTTATCTTCAAAAAAACGATGGGAAAGACATTTGTTTTTACCTGCTGTTCCTGCGGCATATTTATACAATTTCTTTCGCGGATTTTACGAAAATTTTACGCGACGTTGAGAATTAAGTTGGTTATCAAAGTTTTATTTAGTATCGAGACAAAAATCAATCGTAGTGAAGTAATGTGCATAGAGTAATCTTAAAAAAAAGATATAAACTTTTTTTTAAACAAATAATTATTTATACCCATCATAAACTATAACGGTAATTTGTACGAACAATGTCGAATTAGATTTAATTATGTCCTCCTCGGTATCCCAGTATCTGAAAAATCAAAATTATGTATTCGGTAATGACTACACGAATCTATTTCTATCTATTTCAATTCTTTGATTTTTCGAATACTGGGAATGTAGACGAACTTCAATCTCATCAGTTCCATTTACTCTTTATCTTTTTTGAACTAAATTATTTTTAGAACTAAAATTAGTTCAAATTAAATTATATTGGTCGAAATGGACCAATATAATTATTATATATTAATAGATATATATAATTTCAGTATAAAAACACGTTACAAAAATGTATGTGTATGTATGAAGTACGATATTAATATGTAGTCATATATGTATGTATGTGATGTGTCATATACGTAAGTTCTATTAAATCGATAAAACAGATTCCCTAATGTTTTATCCACAGATAATTGTGCTTAACATGCTTTAACCAAAATGAGATAAAAACGTTTCCTGTAATATCAAGCAGAAAGAAACCAGCTCTATTCATGCAGGATAATGTCTACGTGGTTCTTTTCTATGCTATTTGACAAGGACGAACAATCAAATGGTATTCAGTTGGTTCTTATTTCAAGATCGTCTTAAATAATGTCTTAAAACTAATTCAATCCTCTAATTGGTTCGTGACACCAAGACAGAACTTATTTAAAACGGTCTTGAATATATAATAAGAACTGACTATGAATACCGGCCAAAGTTGATTATTCGTCTTTGTCTAATCCATGTAATAGTATGGAAAAGAACCACAACGTGGACATTATCCTACGAAGTTTGGTATACGAATAAAAAGGGATGTCCACTCTCAAGTTTCTTTCTGTGGGTATGATTAACGTAATGTTACAAATACTTTAAAGCAATTTTTGATTGGTCAATTTGTAAAATTCTTTTCTATACTTGATCAACCAAACGTATCAAAGCATTTTTAGCGAGACTTTGATTGCAGCCTTATCCAGTGTCACGGATTTATAGATGGCATTATCCGCGCCAATTCCAGCGTCATAGCGAGAGAAAGACGCATTTTTTGTGGCCATCTACAAACATCACTGATGCAACCAAAAATGCCATGCCGTTGTATGCTGCTTGATTTCGTTTCGCCGATTGTTTCAGCGATCTATATTACAATAAATCTACTTGTCTCGAGTATTCCAGTATCGTTTTATAGTTTTTGAGAAGTAAATGAGCGTGGATGAAATCACAGTAAAATTGAGCGGGATTCTTGGCGATCTTCCATTGGTCGACGGTCGAGAATAGTGTCTTTCAGCGATTTCATTGGCTATCTCTCTCTCCCGCCATTCGCGTCGCGTGACCGAAATTTCTGATGCGTATAGTGCTAAATCCGTCTCTTTTCTCCATCCCTTCCTTCCCCCCCTTTACTTCTCCCACTGATGACGCATTCTCTAACCATCGATCCGAACGCATTCAGGAACGTAAGAACTAGACTTATCTTGGTTCCCATTTTTTTTCACAGCGAACAAAACTTTTTATTTATTAAAAAATTTTGCTACATAACTGTTTACAGATCTCGCTAATGATAAATCACTTCTAAAATAATTCGGTATGAAGTATTAAAATTAAATGTTAAAAAATTTAGAAAACAAATTTAATATAAAAAGATTCTACTAATTATAGATCTTGAATTTTAAAAAATTTCAATATTTAACAATACTTATATATATTTTTAAATAGTTCAATATTTTTAGAAGTAAGACAATAATTCGAACTAAAAGCTAAGTAAAATAATTTTTAATTACCTACGACTGATCATATTTTAATAAACGATTCAACAATAAAGTTTAACAGACGAAACAAAAGCTATTAATTCAAGCCGAATGAAGTTCTGTTAAGACGTTCTCGCTGTTTACATTCATGAATGAAACTCATTGAATGAATGCTTAATGAAAACACATTTTCATTCACACAGGGAACAATCGAGGAATCAAACAATAAGTCAAATTAGAAAAAAAACATTTTACGTTATTTTTCATAAGGTTAACGTGAAAACATAACGTTAGATCGCGTTTGGTGAAAGGGATTCACGATATTTAGCGTGACCGAATCCGAGGGTACCTCAGACATGTCGAACGATCCTGAGCGAAGCCACGTGATTGGTCAGCAAAGTCGTACGTCCCAAGATGCCTCGCGCGTAAATTGCCGGCGGGAGGACCTTCGGGCTGCGCACGACGCCGTACTTTCTTCTCCATTGGGTAGTCGAAGAGAACGGCTGCGTAACGAGCTATCTACGATCATTCGAGTGGCTTTGTGCTCACACAGTGCATCGTGGTGTGCCGCGTATCGTAACCTACGCGGGTAATCCGGTAATATCGACAGATAAAAAGCAGACGCGATGGCCGATCAGGAGAACAAGGATTTCAGCGACGACATCGCGGAACAAAACTTCGCAGAGCAGAACGGCGAGGCCGAGAACAACGGCGAGAACAACGTCGCAGAAAACAATCAGGAGTCGCAAGAAGACAGGTAATTCTCCTCCCGGGTCTCCTGTTTGCTCGCCCCTCTCGTACCGCAAGCTAATTAATTGTCCCGGATTGCGCGATCGCTTCGTACTTCAGGCGCGTTATAGCCCGGCGATCGCGCGAATCGGCGATAACTTCGCGACAACGCGGCCGACCGGGCCGCGCGCGCGCGCGCGCGCGAACGAGCGAGCGAACGAAGCGCGTCGGCACGCGTCTCACAAAATGGCGGAGGCGTTGCGTTCCGCCGCGGAACGTAATCCGTTCGCATCGACGTCACGACGAACGCCTACGTTTCGACGACACGACCTCGTCGCTTCTCCGTGGCGCGCCGTGCACGCGAACACCCATATTTCGCGGTGATTCTCCATTCGCGATTAGGATCCATTGACGAAAGAAGCCGGCGGCAATAATGGCGGTGTAAGAACGAGTGGAGGCGCCGGCAACGGCTCCGGAAAGGGCGCGCCCGAGGCGTCGTAGCGTCATAAGAGGGAGAGAGAGAGAGAGAGAGAAGGAACGAGAATAGAAACGATGTTGTGCGTAATAATGTCGAGGAATCTTCCACACAGCACGTACTGTTTTCGTGCGCGAAAAAGAGCGGAAATTTGCACGTTTGCTATCTGGGCGCGCTCCGTTACAAACTGCCGTTGCAAACACGTGGAAATCTTTGTCCCTTGTAGGCTCGCAGAACCGAATTACTTGAAGCATTGGATGAATAAAAAAAAATGTTAGTACTGTAAAATAAAAATAGAATTAATTCCAGTAAAAGAAATATATTGGAAACGAAGAAATATCATTCAAGAAGAGGGCAATGCGCCGAAAAAAATATCCCGCCTCGTTGGCTGTGTTCTATTATTCACTGTAGGTATTGAAAATCTGTATATATACATATATATATATATATATACGTATATATATATACGTAATGAGTTATAGATTTTCAGTATTCGAGGTGAATAATGGGACGCAGTTATTACGCACTTCACACAAAATGTGTGTTGGTGGACCTTAAATTCTCGTCTGCCATTGTCTCGCGCTGCTCTCTTTTTTTCTTTTTTCTCTATTCCTTTTTTTTCAGCGTAACGGATCTCGATCTGGATGAATTTGACCAGAAACTTCCTTTCCTCCAAATTTCAATTAAAAAAATACAAGACATCTGTGTAAATAAAAAAATTGCCTAAAAAGTTATAATTTTGCAATTCTGCGCGCGTCCCGTTTTTTATTTCTCCCGTCATATTGGTCATATTGTATATCAAGGGAATTTTGATATTTATTTTTCTTTGTATCATTTTTTTATAATTTTTATTTGCTCTTCGTATTTCTGCAGCATTGGATTTTTGCAAATTTTTACGCTATTTGGGATATCTTTTTGCAAAAAAGGGTAAAATTGGATTTATTTCAATTTCACAAAAGTATATAGAATGTTTCAGGATGTAAAATTCAGGAAGCGGACGTAATCTTCAAATTCTACTTAATGTAGGTAAATTGAAATATAATAAAATATAAACAATTAATCTATTGCCTCGTTATAGAATAAGATTGCATTTTTGCAATAATGTTGACTGAATATGAATTTGAAGATACACCTCCTCGTCCTCCTCCTATCCTATAATTAAAAATAAAAATGTTCAAGAGACACGAGTTTCACGTGTACAAAATAACGGAAGTAAAACAGCCAAATGCCGGCGCTCCACTACGTCTTGAAATATAATAATCAAAGATTTAAATGAGATAATGCATGCTATATTACGCAAAAATAATTTAAGACATCACTATATAACGGCGATTAAAGGCGCTAGTTTATAAATTTATATGTGCTGTTGTTGCGAGGTATAACATTTATCTGTTTTTGAAATTTTTCGTAATTTTGTGTATTAAACTCCTTGTTTTCTATCCCTATCTAGTTAATGATATAATTGTAGTTCTCTGTAATTGATAAAGAGAAATTGTGGGTTCTGCAGTCGATCAATTTTTGCGAACGCAACATCATAAGCAAATAATAATCCGTAATGTTTTTATAGAGCCTAAACTTTCGAGTACATTTTTTGGCCAGCCGAGTCTTCTATCCTCGTACGGTTCATTGCAGCTGAATTATGGTAAACAGTCAATTGATTTACGATTGACAAATACGTACACTTACATGGGATCGACGTGAACCGCAAAACCTTGCAGTGATTTCCGAGTCCTAATTATTGCGAGAAGTCTACTTCAAGTTCAAGTTCGTCACGTTCCGTCATGACACAAGCACTGGAACTCAAATTAATTTCGTCAAATCGATAAAGTCTCGCACAGACACACACTTGCCTGCTGGGTCACGCGTAGAGTAATTTCCGATCCAAATGCTGTTTGGGCGTGACCAAAGCACAAATTCATAGGGACAATGCGAAAACGTCCAGTAGGTCGGAACGCCATTTAACCCCAGTTTATGTGGCTTGATCTACAGGTGATCGACAACGGTTTTCACATGGCGGGCGGCTCACAGGTGGAAAACGTCACCCGACCAGCAACTGATTACCGGCGAGTGACTGGTGCCAACGGTATTTATCACCAGCCATAAATAAAAAATAAAGAGTCAAATATAATAAGTAAATCAATTAATCGTGTTGACACTGCCAAAAACAAAGTCAGAGCAAAAACCGAGCTTGCAGCTCGTTGTTAGAATGCAGAAAACGAATGAAAAAAATATATATATATAATATATATCAGAAATTGAAACCATTCTTGCATTACATCGCAATTTGTCTATGAGCGTTGTAAACAAAGAGAGAGAAAGAATGAGAAAGAGACAAATATATATATAAATAAACACGTACATGTAAAATATAAATAAATATCCCATATTGTATCCATCTATATTATATCCATATAGATATGTCGATCGAAAAATATCAAGAGTTGTCTTATCATTTAAATCGTAATGAAAACAATCTTTTTAGCTTTTCGATATAGAGTTGCAGTCTATCCTAGCATATACCATATTCTTTGGGCCAATCTGCAGTCAGTAACCACTTGGAAAAATTAAATTCTTGTTTCCCTTAGGAGCAGAGCTGTGATATGTCTACTGGAGTTGTCTAACTATTGCTCGGGTTCTCACACAAACGTCGATGAATAGTACCTTGTTCTCTCGATGCATTGATTTTTTACATACCTATATACTTTTTTCCAAGTTTTCTTTTCGATTTTTTCTTTCTTTTTTTTTTACAATTGAATATTCAAATCAAGGTTTCTATGGTGTGAAAAGCAGTTCTTCTCTGGTTGTTTCTCGTAACTTTATACAAAGGACAGATGCATATATCGTAAGCTACCTTTATCAATTCTCATTTATTCTAGGAATGGTATTCTATACTCTTGTAATTGCTTTGCATTGTAATTATGTTATCATTGTAAGAAGATTTTTCTAAATTTCGACAATGGGCGATCTAATTAGCCGTAGATTAAATGCGTTTGTTTATCGTAGATATATATAATTATACATAGTCTTTACATATGTGCGATGTTTAATTGAATAAAATATTCGACATTTATATAAATCTTTTTGATGGTCGATACAGTGCCCCTTTTGCGAATGACACTACAGGTCTGTTACGTTACTTGCATATCGTCTGCATTCAATTTTTTCATACCTTAACACTGATTATATAGTCTTTCCAGGGGTCAAGTCGACATTTCCTTTTTTTTTTAAATAATAAATGGGATTTTTAGATTTTTTTTTTCGTTTTTTAAAAGTTAAATTCTCGTTTCGATCTTAATCCTTTATATTAATTAATACGTTCGAGAAATTCATTTAGTGAAATAAATTCGTTCCGTTGCTTTGCAGGTCGGCCGGGGCTAACCAGGATTCTCTGAACGATAGGTATTTTCAAACTTTATTATATTTTTCTTATTTTTTTAGCATGTCGGTGTTAAGAGTGAAAGAAAAGTTGCGCGACGATACGAAACGATGAAAACTACTTGATGCTCAAGTTGTGTATTCGAGTAATAACAGACTATGACCATTCCGTAACTTGTAACAGTCACTTGCGAAAGAGGCCCAAATACATTTCCATCTTCCGTTTTCATTACAGATAACTTTTTTGCGCGCAGTTGCAGAGATTTGAGAATTTGCCAACATCGTAAGCCCGAATAGTAATCCTATTTAGATGATAAACCGTGAATTTCTCTTTACGAACATTCGGTTTTGCAATAATGATTAAAGACTTAAGACGAATGTCTTTCATTCTCTCTTATTAATTTTAACATTTTCTGTTTTCCTTTTCTTTCGCAGGAAATTATTCGTCGGTGGTTTAAGCTGGGAAACGACAGACAGTAAGTAACTTTTTTTTTTAAACTTATACTCTTTTAAAAATTTATTTTCTTTATAAAATCTTAGAAAAATAAAACAAAAAAGATCAGCGATGATGATTTATTTCTTTGCCCTTAGGACACCTTTGGATGACAATTGTCATGTGAAAAGAACTTTTTACTGAGCTTAAATTACAATATTGTTTATATAAATATTTTTTAAACGATTTAAAAAATTCTTACAAAGTGATTATTTTATACATTTTTAGAGGAATTGCGAGAACATTTCAGCGCATATGGTGATATTGAAAGCATCAATGTCAAGACAGATCCAAATACAGGGCGATCGAGAGGATTTGCCTTCATTGTTTTTGCTAAAGCTGAATCTCTTGATAAGGTATTCAGTTTTGTATTTTATCGCAATGGAAAAATTATATAATATTTATTATTACTAATTTTAATTATGTTACTGTTTATCTTTTACATACATGATACTTAAATGATGATAATTAAAAAGTCAGTTCTGCTACTGAATGCATGTGACGATAATTCTTTTTTCTGAAGTGTTTTGACAAACAAATTTTTATAATATTTTTTAACGAATTGTTTACCAAATAATTAAATAAGAAAAAATAATTTTCCAGATTATGTCTGCTGGTGATCATGTTATCAACAACAAAAAAGTTGATCCTAAAAAGGCGAAAGCCAGACATGGGAAAATATTTGTCGGCGGGCTTTCGACAGAACTTTCCGATGATGATATCAAGAATTTCTTCTCACAGTTTGGAACTGTAAGTATTTTAGCGTTTCTGTATATATATATATATATATATATACTTTAGCTTAAATATCCTTAAACAAGAGAGTTCTCTTATTAATACAAAAATCTAAAAAAATTTTTAGATTGTCGAGGTAGAGATGCCGTTCGACAAAACAAAAAATCAGAGAAAAGGATTCTGTTTCATCACTTTTGAATCTGAACAAGTGGTGAATGAACTATTGAAGACTTCGAAACAAACGATAAATGGTAAAGAGGTAAGTAATGAATAAAAAATCGAATTATTTCGAAGCTTTAATAAAATATTTGTAAAATCTATTTTAAAGTATTTAGATTATTATTTCTAAAATAAATGTATGATTTCACATTTTATTATTTTTCTCTAAGACGATAAAAAGACCGATCGACAAAAATGAAACAAAATTTAAATTTTTAATGTAGATCTCATTGCGACTAATTTTAATAATATTATATTCATCTTTTACGTACATGGAATGTTTATATTGTTAGTTCTATGTATTATTAAATGCATGTAACGACAAAATTTTTTTACAAACAAATTTTATAACATATTTTTTAACGAATTATATCGCTAAATAATTAAAAAAAAATAGCAATGATTATATTTGAAATATTAAACAGGTTGATGTAAAGAAAGCAACACCCAAGCCCGATGGAATGATCGGTATGCGCGGTGGACCCGGCGGCCGTGGCAGTCGTGGCGCCAGAGGTGGTCGAGGTCGAGGATTTGGTCAAGGTGGATGGGGACAGGGTGGTTATGGCGGCGGTTACAGTGGTGGCTACGGTCAAGGAGGATACGGCGGTGGCTACGATGGATATGGATACGATTATTACGGTGGGGGTGGGTACGGAGGTTACAGCGGCTACGACTACAGTGGATACGGTAATTCCATTAACTATTATTAAAATCGATGATAAAATGGGCATATGATGTGCCGATCATTATCAAGATTTATTTTGCTTTTTTCTCGTGTGTCTTGTTTTCCTTCGAAAAAGAAGCTATAAATAATAATTAACGGCAAGATTATTCGTTGTTACCGTCCCAGTGTATTCGGTAGGCGATTATGACAAAAATTATAGATACCTGAGGAAAATATATGCATATTATGACTGATTTAATTCCTTTGTCGTGCATTCAAATTGCTTAACTTCATTTTTTTTTTTATTATTTTTTTTATTAATCCAAACAGACATCTTGTGTTTACTTAATGAAATATAAATTTATATTGTCAGCTTCGTTAAATGTATTATTCAACAGTAAGAGGAAATGGAATGATCAGAAATTTTATGTATGTATTATACTGGGTATTAAGTTTTAGTATTATAGATATAAGTAGGAATACGAGTGCTGGTTTATGGACAGATCAGTAACAATTCTAATTTGTTCATATTAATACATTTAAAAAAACATGTATTTTAACTATTTTAACTTGAATAATTTTAATTTTATAGACTCCAAAAAATATGACAATTATTTTATTAATTTTATCATTGATATACTACTTGTTACTTATATAAACCAGTGACTCAAACTTATGAAAATATTTTTCGAATTATGTTTTTTCAGTATATTACAACATCTGTAACAAATCCGATTATTGAAAGGCTACATATAGAATGAACATAATTCGAATTATTTTCTACTTTTAATCTATTTTAAAGCACTGACTGTTTATCGCATTATATTAATCTATACATCATTTGCTAAATTATATTCTTTAATATTCTACTTAATATTCTACTAATATTGAAATTGTATATACATATA
>Ga0157364_1000885_pt1 | contig 23356 bp, 20 predicted proteins | sample AttsexASBM2_FD_111476 | JGI IMG/M metagenome (GOLD analysis project Ga0157364, IMG submission 111476) | Fungus gardens microbial communities from leaf cutter ant in Ribeirão Preto, State of São Paulo, Brazil - Atta sexdens ASBM2 | ecosystem: Host-associated > Fungi > Mycelium > Unclassified ...
AGCCGGTTCCAGACCCGTTAGATCCTGAGTTAATCAACAGCCTTTAATTCACACCTATAAAAAAAGAATTATTACGATGAAAAAACCAGAATTTACTGCGAGTGGCGATGCCTCCGCAGATATAGTCATAGTGGGATCCGGTATTGTTGGCGGGATGATTGCAGACCGATTGGTCAGTCAAGGGTATTCAGTATTAATCCTCGAAGCAGGTTTACGTATCAGCCGTGCCCAGGCCGTAGAAAACTGGCGGAATATGCCGTTTGCTAACCGCGCCGGTTCTGATTTCCAAGGACTGTATCCTCAGTCACCGCTAGCACCTGCCCCACTCTATTTCCCGAAAAATAACTATGTGAATGTTACTGGTCCAAGCGCCGGCAGCTTCCAGCAGGGATATCTGCGTACTGTCGGCGGCACCACCTGGCACTGGGCGGCTTCCTGCTGGCGTCATATGCCCAGCGACTTTGTGATGCAAAGTAAGTACGGCGTAGGTCGTGACTGGGCTATCACTTATGATGAAATGGAACCCTGGTACTGTGAAGCCGAATATGAAATCGGTGTTGCCGGACCGAGCGATCCGTCAATGCAGTCGCCAAGAGAGCGCAGTAAGCCTTATCCTATGGATATGGTGCCATTTGCCCACGGTGATACCTATTTTGCCAGTGTGGTTAACCCTCATGGCTATAATCTGGTACCGATCCCCCAAGGCCGCAGTACCCGTCCTTGGGAAGGTCGTCCGGTCTGTTGTGGTAACAATAACTGTCAGCCGATCTGCCCGATTGGCGCGATGTATAACGGTATCCATCACGTTGAGCGTGCCGAGCAGAAAGGTGCGGTAGTTCTGTCAGAATCCGTGGTCTATAAAATCGATACTGATGACAACAACCGCGTCACTGCGGTGCACTGGCTGGACAACAAAGGTGCCTCACATAAAGCTACCGCTAAAGCCTTTGCCCTGGCCTGTAACGGTATCGAGACCCCGCGTCTACTGTTGCTAGCAGCTAACAGCGCCAACCCGAACGGTATTGCCAACAGTTCTGATATGGTTGGCCGGAATATGATGGACCACTCCGGTTTCCACTGCAGCTTCCTGACAGAAGAGCCAGTTTGGCTGGGCCGCGGTCCGGCGCAGAGCAGTTGCATGGTCGGTCCACGTGATGGGGATTTCCGCAGTCAGTACTCAGCTAATAAGATGATCCTTAACAATATCTCCCGAGTGGTCCCTGCTACTCAGCAAGCGCTGGCGAAAGGACTGGTCGGTAAAGCGCTGGATGAAGAGATCCGTTACCGTTCTATCCACGGTGTTGACCTCTCCATCAGCCTAGAGCCGTTAGCCGATCCAGAAAACCGTTTAACGCTCAGCAAAACCCGTAAAGATCCGCACGGTCTGGCGTGTCCAGATATTCACTACGATGTCGGGGATTATGTGCGTAAAGGGGCGACCGCCGCTCATGAACAGCTGCAGCATATCGGTTCACTGTTTAACGCCAAAGAATTCAATATCACCACTGCATTGAATGCCAACAATCACATTATGGGCGGCACCATTATGGGTAAATCGGCGAAAGATTCGGTGGTAGATGGCAACTGCCGAACCTTCGACCATGAAAACCTGTGGTTACCGGGTGGCGGTGCTATCCCTTCTGCCAGCGTGGTAAACAGCACCCTGAGTATGGCGGCATTAGGACTGAAAGCAGCCCATGATATGTCTCAGCATATGAAGGAGCTCGCATGAAAACCTCCTTTCTGATCAAACTGAGTGCGGCGGCGCTGATTTATGCGGGATGCAGTGCCTTGAGCGCAAATGCTGATGACCTCGACCAGACGCTGTTGAAGCAGGGGCAGGAAGTAGCGACCGCCTCTGACTGTCAGGCCTGTCACACTGAACCCGGCAGCAAAACCGCGTTCAGCGGCGGTTATGCGATTGCTTCTCCGATGGGTGCGATTTACTCAACCAACATCACCCCCGATGTAATGACCGGTATCGGCCATTATACCGAGCAGCAGTTTTCCGATGCCGTAAGGCACGGTATACGAGCGGACGGGGCGCAGCTCTATCCGGCCATGCCGTACACCTCGTACCATATGATGACCGATAGTGATCTGCATGCGCTGTACTACTACTTCATGCACGGGGTCAAACCGGTTCACCGCGTAAATACTCAGACGGATCTGGCATTCCCGTTCAACCTGCGATTCAGCATGAAATTCTGGAATATGCTGTATGCCAACACCAAAGATTACCAGATCGATTCCTCGAAAAGTGCCGAATGGAACCGCGGTAATTATCTGGTCAACGGCTTGGAGCACTGTGATACCTGTCATACGCCGCGCGGCTTTATGATGAACGAGGATACCGATCATCCGCTGGCCGGAGCACCACTGGGGAGCTGGTATGCGCCAAATATAACTTCGGATAAAGTCAGTGGTATCGGTGGCTGGAGCGATGATGAAATTGTTCAGTACCTGAAAACTGGCCGCACCGCCGGGAAGAATCAGGCAGCGGGCGGTATGGCGGAAGCCGTTGAGCACAGCTTGCAGTACCTACCAGACAGTGACCTACATGCGATTGCCACCTATCTAAAACAGACGACGCCTATTCGCACTGAGGGTGAAACACAGCCATCCTATAGTTACGGTTCTTCTGCCACCGATGTCGACGATACAGTACGCGGTATGGCGCCGAACAATGCCCGTGACTCGTTGAAAAGCGGCGCGGCCCTGTTCAGTGGTAGTTGTGCAAGTTGTCATCAGCCTGACGGTGCAGGCAGTAAAAACCAAGCCTATCCATCACTGTTTAACAATACTGCGACAGGGATGATCCATCCGCAGAACTTGATTGCGACCATCCTGTACGGTGTGCAACGTAATACTGCCGATCATCAAGTGCTGATGCCGGGCTTCGGATCGTCCTCGTCGTATGTGGATCATCTGAATGACCAGCAGATCGCCGATATCAGTAACTATGTGCTGCACAATTTCGGTAACCCGAATGTCACGGTTCAGGCCGGGGATGTTGCTTGGGTGCGTAAAGGTGGACATCCGCCGATACTGGTTGCCCTGCAACCCTATATGGTACCGGCTATTGTGGTCGGGGTGATCATTGTACTGCTGCTGATTATCGGTTTCTGCCTCTATCGCAGCCGCCGCCGTAAGGGTTAATCCTTATTCGTCAGTTTTCTTCAAGGGGAGCGCAAGCTCCCCTTTTTCTTGGCTTAATTATTCCGTTACGGTTGATGCGGCAGTATGCTTAAATCCCGTCATCATACTGTCAGAATCCGCTATCTATACCTGTCGATAAAAAAAAGCCCCAGCCTACGCTAGGGCACATATTTCTCTCAGCGGTTACTGTTCCAAACGCTGCTGAAGCTGCGAACGGGTTAGGCTGCTGAGGAACAAGCTGCTACCCGGTTGGAATAAACGGGCTTTATCCAAGTCTCCAGCCACCACCGGATCAAAACCGGCTTTTTCTACCAGTTGCGAAACGGTATTTAGGGCCTGTTTATCATCTCCGGCAATCGGTACTGCCAGTTTATCCCCTGAACGGTGAGCCTCGGAATCGAGGGTGGCGGCAGCAATGGAATTAAAGCCACGTACCAAGTGCGCACCTGGGAACAGCCAAGCACTGTAACGACCGACCCCTTGTTCCAGGGCAGCCTGTGCGGTCTGACCATCACGGCCAGGATAAGGGTTGGTGACATCCAGTACCACTTTACCCTTCACATCCCCATCAATGGTTTTTGCCAGCGCCGGTAACGCACCGTATGGCACTGCCAGTACCACAATATTGGCTTTTTTAGCGGTGTCCGTCACAGAGGCAGCGCTGGCCTGATGGCCAAGTGATACGACCTCCTGTTTCAATTCATCAGGGTGCCGAGAACTGATGATCACTGGGTAACCGGCTTTACTCCATAAGGATGCGAGGGTACCCCCCATCTGTCCGGCACCAATCACGCCGATGGTGGGTAACGTCGCCGCCTGTGCTGTGATCATTGTTCCTGCCAGTAACAGCCCAGCACTCAGTAGTGATTTTATTCCTGCCATATAGCCTCCAGTAAGATAACAATAGGGATCACGCGGACTGCCAGAATGACATCAGCGGACGCGGCTGGCCGCTAACAGGGTCCTGATGTGGGTATTCGAGGGTATTGATACGCTGTAGCATTTCGGGGGTCGGTGCTGAGCGACAGATATCCCAATGCTGATCCGGCGGATAGGCACCGATCACCAGAAAATCATCACTGCTACCGATATTGCGGTGGCCGGTTCCGGCAGGCAGCAGCGCCACATCCCCGGCATTAACAGTCACTACTTTGCCTCCCGGGCCGCCCAGCATCAGCTTAGCTTCCCCACCGACAAAGCCCAGCACTTCGTGGGCAGTACTGTGGTAATGATGAAAGTCAAAGACACCGGCCACCCACTGTGGTGGCCAGCCGTTGTGCTGTAAGGCCTGTTCATTGCGGCTAGTGACCTGTCCTGACAACGGTAGTACCTGTCGATAGAGCAATACCGGCAGATGGCGGTTATTCGGCACCCAACCATTGGCGGATAACATAAAGTGCTCGGGCATCAGCGGCGAGGTCGATTCGCCGCGGGCTGCCGCGGTAAGCAGCAGGGGCGCACTGACCGCTATTTGTGACATAACACGCAAAAAATCTCTTCGTGATGCAACAGACATAGTTCTCCCCTTCTGAGTAATGAGACTGACAGGGCATCAGTGTTAAGCCCTGAAGACGGAGTACAACGCATTCGCTGTTATTATTGGGTATAAAAGGTAACCAGCGGTTTGTAAACCTGAGGATGGGAGTCATACGGGGGGAAAAGTGACAGGATGTTTCACCGAACAAGGCCAGAGGTCGCCTTGTTCGGTGTGCAAGATTACGATAACGAAGAGGATTTCAGCCTCAGAGAACACTGATAGACCACCAGCCCAAGGATACCCAATGCGCCGCCGACCCAGGCTGTCGAGGTCCAGCCCATACCAGCATTGATCACCACTCCACCTAAGAAAGCCCCAAGAGCGTTGGCAATATTCAGCGCCGAGTGATTCATTGCTGCAGCCAAAGTTTGCGCTTTACCGGCAACATCCATCAGGCGGATCTGCAGGCTAGGGATCAGTAAAGCAGTGGTGCCAATCATAAAGGTAACGATCATACCGCTGATAACATGCATCGCCATCAATGGGAACAGCACCATGACCACCAGATTCCACACCAGTGCCACGCTAATGGCTTTTCGTACACTCCAGTCAGAAAGACGTCCACCTAGCATCATGCCGACCACCATGCCGAGGCCAAAGGCCGCCATTACCCAAGGTATCGCCCATTCCGGCATTCCTGCTTCATGGGCCAGGGTCGGGGTAATGTAACTGAACAGAGCAAACATCCCGCAGAATCCAGCGGAGCCAGTCAGTAGAGTCATCAGCACCACCGGAGCTTTCAGCGCCCCCAATTCCTGCAACGGATGGGCTGACGGATCTCCGGCTTGGTAAGGGACGTAGCGCAACATCATCAGGACACATACCAGTGCACAGACCCCTACCATCAGGAAGGCATAGTGCCAGCTAAGATGGTGCCCGATCCAAGAAGCGAGAGGCACGCCCAGCAGTGTGGCGATGGTCAGACCGGTCATCATCCGGCCAATGGCTTTACCTCTTTGCTGCTGCGGCACCATTGAAGCCGCCACCAGCGACGCAACCCCGAAGTAAGCACCGTGTGGCAGCCCACTGATAAAACGCATCAGGATAAAGCTGTAGTAACCCGGTGCGAAAGCACTGGCCAAGTTACCGACGGTAAACAGCGTCATCAGGCCCAACAACAGATGTTTTCTGGCGAGGCGGGCGCCGGTAACGGCAATCAGCGGCGCGCCAACCACTACCCCTAACGCATAGCTGGTGATGGCATTACCGGCACTGGTGACAGAGCGTCCCAGTCCGTGGGCAACGTCAGGTAACAGTCCCATAATCACAAATTCGCCGGTACCGATAGCGAAACCACCCAGCGCCATCGCCAGCAACGCCAGACCGACATGCAGGTTTTTTGGTTGATCCACGAAAACTCCAATACATTTTATTAAAATTTAATAAACATTTTTACATACATTTATCAGGGCGGAAGCCTTATTCATTAGTTATTCTAGCTTCTCTGCCCATTTTCACATGTCCGGTAAGCAACAGTCATGTCTGACCCAATAAAAAATTCAAATAAATCTGTGTCCGGAGTGGCCCTGCTGGTGGCAGGGGCGTTTTTTATGGAATTCTTGGATGGGACGGTTATCGCCACTGCCCTGCCCTATATGGCAAAGACCTTCCACAGTGATGTGACACGGCTTAACCTAGGGATCAGCGCCTATCTGCTGACATTAGCGGTGTTGATCCCTGTCAGTGGTTGGATTGCCGACCGCTTTGGTGCAAAAAACGTTTTTTCCCTAGCACTGACCATTTTTACTCTATCGTCAGTGCTATGCGGCCTGTGTGACAACCTGTCGCTATTTGTGGCGATGCGTATTCTGCAGGGCGTTGGCGGGGCACTGATGGTCCCGGTTGGCCGTTTAGCCGTGTTGCGCAATACCCCTAAACAGCAGTTGATCACCGCCATTGCCACCCTCACCTGGCCTGCGCTGGTAGCACCGATTATCGGGCCGCCGCTGGGCGGATTTATTACCACTTGGTTTAACTGGCGCTGGATCTTTTTTCTTAACCTGCCGCTGGGTATTATCGCCTTTATCCTGGCGCAGGTGCTGATGAAAAGCAGTAGCGATACCGAAAAACGGCCTTTTGATGTCCGCGGCTTTCTGCTGTCGACCCTGTCCATGACCGGCTTTGTTTGTAGCCTAGAAATGGTGTCTGCACCGGTATCCCGCCTGCTGACCTGTGGATTGCTGATAGTGAGTCTGTTCGGCTTCTGGTTGAGCTGGCGTCACATGAGGCGAGTGCCAGAGCCGATGATCCGGCTCGATGCTCTGCAAATTGATACTTTCCGTGCGACCTTAGTGGGTGGCTTTCTGTTCCGCGCAGCCATTTCAGCCGTACCCTTCCTGCTGCCATTACTGTTTCAGGTCGGCTTTCATCTGGATGCTTTCCATTCCGGATTACTGGTGCTGGCAGTATTCGCTGGTAACTTAGCGATTAAACCGGCCACAACCGTGATCCTCAGGCAGTTCGGTTTTAAGCCGGTGCTGACCGTAAACGGTTTTCTCAATATCGCAGGGATGGTAGCCTGCGCTTTTTTTACCGCGCAGACGCCTCATTGGTTGATCATGCTGGTGCTGTTCTTTGGGGGAATGTTCCGCTCGTTACAGTTTACTGCCATCAATACCTTGGTGTTCTGTGATGTCCCTAAACCGCTAATGAGCCATGCCAATTCACTGTTCAGCACCTCTTCTCAGTTGTCGATGGGGGTGGGTATCACCTTTTGCGCCCTCAGCCTGTGGGCCAGTGATCGTCTCACCGCCCATTCTCATTTTCTGGCGCATCTGCCCGCCGCGAGTTTCCGGCTGTCATTTATCGCCCTGGGGCTGCTGTGTGTACTGGCAATGGCGGATCTTCTGCTGCTGAAAAAAGATGCGGGTCAGCAGGTGGTAAACAAACGGCTAGCCTAATCCCCTCAGCCCAGGGGGGACTCAACACCTTAACTGTAGTAGTAGTCCTGCCCATGATTACGGATAAACCAGCCGGTCAGCGCCATACGCTCGCTACGGGTCGGTTTCACTTCATGGAGGATCTGCTCCGATAAAAAACAGATCATGCTGCCGGCCACCGGTTCAATCAGGTGTTCACCTTCCGGCAGATGGAGACTCAGTTGACCGCCATCCATCGCCTGCCAGTTCTGATTGATATAGACAATAAAGGTCACCGCTCGGCGTTTATCTTTCGCAAAACAGTCGTAATGCGGCTTGTAATAAGCCCCCGGCGGGTAGGTAGAAAAATGAGCCTCAAAGTCATTAAGACCCAAATAGAATTCGCGGTTAAGTAAGGTACGGATCTGTTCGGTCAATGCCAAATAGCGACGCAATGCAGAGGCCTGCTCATCTTTTTCGATCCAACTGATGCTGTCCGAGCGGATCGCTTCATTGATAATATTCTGGAGCCCTTTGCCGATACCAGCCTGTAAAAAAGTCCGTCCATGACAGAGATCCGCCAGTTCGGACACCCATTGCTCATCGAGGACATTCTGCTGGTAGTACCAGCCTTGGTCACACAGTTGTTGGATCAAATTCTGAAAATCCGGCATTGAAGTGGCTATCTCGCTTAATGAACACGCTGCGAAGTATAGCCGGAGTCGCTGAGCACGACTATAGGATCTGACGACTGCCCCGCAGATATTTCTACGGAGCAATTCCGCCAAAAAAATCTCTACAGATCACTGCGGTAGACCGCGGTCTGAGGATGCACTCTGGCAGGTAAACGGCGATGTCTGGCAAGGGTCAAATAAATCGTTGCGGACAACATTACACCGAGAAACCAGCTAAAATCTGCCAATGCCTGCAGATAACTGAAATAGGTGATCATCAAACACAGCAACACTGAGGGGACTAGCGCCATCACCGCCCGCGGATTAATGCCTTTGCGATACCAGTATGCTCCTTGTGGCGATACGGAGAACAGATCATCCACCCGCACGGTGGCGCGGTTAATCAGATAAAAATCACACAATAGGATACCGAATAGCGGCCCCATAAATGCCCCGAGCACATCAAGGGTGTAGTGGATCAACTCCGGTGAGTGAAATAGGTTCCAAGGAGTCAGCAGCACCGACCCCAGAGCTGCCAGCATACCACCACTGCGGAAACTGATTTTGTTGGGAGCACAGTTTGAAAAATCAAACGCCGGTGACACAAAATTTGCCACAATGTTGATACCAATAGTGGCAATAATCATGGTGAGCAGTGCCACTGCGACAGCCAACCCGCTGCCCACCCGGGTAACGGTTTCAATAGGATCGGTGATCATCTGGCCGAACAAAGAATGTGTCCCCGATACAATCACCACCGTGATGATCGAAAACAGTAAAAAGTTGAACGGCAGCCCCCAGCGGTTCCCTTGGCGGACTTGATGCATATCGCTGGCATAGCGCGCGAAATCACCGAAGTTCAGTAATGGCCCAGAGAAGTAAGAGACTACCAGGGCACTGGCTGAGATCATCTGCCAAACTTGCTCTGAAGGAGCCAGCGACTTCTGGCTGAGGGTCAACGAAATACCAGAAAAACCGGTCTGAGAGGTGATCCAGATCGCCAGCACCAGCATCACGATATACACGGCCGGACCCGCCACATCAATAAAACGCTTAATCGCATCCATACCCTGCCAGAAAATCAGGGCCTGTAGCAGCCACATCACTAAAAAACAGCCCCACCCCAACGCGGATAGCCCAATAAAATGGGGGACCGTCCACGGCATCAGGCGTGGGAAAAATTTTAACAGTACCAGTAATAACGCATTAGAGACCAACCAAGTCTGGATACCGTACCACGCCATCGCCATCAAGCCGCGCAGTATCGCCGGAATGTTCGCGCCAAACACACCGAATGCCTGGCGGCTGATCACCGCATAGGGGACGCCGCTTACCTGACTAGGCCGAGCCACCAGATTGGCGAACATCTGTACGATAACGATCCCGACCAATAGGCTCACCAATACCTGCCAGCCGGCCAGTCCGAGCGCAAAAAAGCTGGCTGCCACTACATATCCGCCCATACTGTGGACATCCGACATCCAGAAAGAAAAAAGGTTATACCAGTTCCAGTGCTGTTGATGCACTGGGGCGAGATCCTGATTGGTTAACCGCGGGCTGTATGCGGGATTAACCGGCTCTGCGGAAGCTGAGTCGTGTTTTGCCATAAACTGTCCAGATCCTTCGTTGTCGCGGCTGATTAACAGGGCTTTGCAGGATCCAGACCACATTGACAGCCCCAGTCGGATAGACATCAATAATCTATAGCGCGTCCGTTTTTTGTTATGAAAGTCGGCCACTCTGTTGCCGAACCCACCCATCGGTAACAGCAAGGCTTCACGGTTTTCAACAAGATATCGGACTAAAAGGATCTGGCTCATGCTGCCCAACATCCAAAAATGGTGCATTCCTCTACCCTTGCGCACTGTTATGGCGCGAATAATCGCCGCAGCCAGCAGTTAATCCTCTGCCTACAGACCGCTTGGAGGTACACCGCTGTTGCATCCTGTAGGCGGCCCTTCTATGCTGAGAAGGATAGACAGCAGGGTGTTGCTCCATGCTGACCGGCTCAGGGCACACCGATAAAATAATGAGGATCAATATGTCTGTATCACCGATGTCAGAAAAGACCCTAACGCTGGGTCAGGGCCCTGCCCTACTGGAAGTATTTCTTGAGCCAACCTGCCCTTTCTCGGTCAAAGCCTTCAATAAGCTGGATGACCTGGTCGCCCTGGTGGGGGCCGATAATCTGACGGTACGCATCATTCTGCAGTCACAGCCTTGGCACCTGTTCTCTGGTGTCATTGTTCGCGCGATCCTTGCAGGCCGTTCACAGATAGATGGTAATCAGGCTGCTCTGAAAATCATGCAGGCCGTCGCCGATCATCGTGAAGAGTTCGAGTTCACAGACCATTGTCGTGGCCCGAACATGGATGCTACCCCGCGTCAAATCATCGAACGTCTGGAAAAATACAGTGGAGTTTCGGTTCAAGAAGCCTTTGATCAGCCAGACTTGCAGCAACTGATTAAATGGCACTGCAAATATGCCCGTCAAAACGGTATTCACGTTTCACCGACTTTTATGATTAACGGTCTGGTGCAAGCCGATATGGGGAGCGGCGAAGAAATCTCTCAATGGGCGCAGCGCATCCGCGACAATGCCTGATAAAATCGCGGTGAACTGTCCGGTTCACCGCAGAAGTCCTGTCTACTTGGTAAACACTTCCGTAATATTTTTTTTATTACTTTGATGTAAATCACACTTTTGTGTTTCTTCACAAAGGCGTAAGATAATGTTTATCACCCGCTTTGAGTGTGGACATAGCCCCAATGCGCCGTTAATAAAATAACTCTTTCATTGCCCCTGTTTCCAGGCGGTAGCGGTATAGGTGTACCTGTTCGCTGACCTGCAATTATTTTAAATAACGATTTAATATAAAAAATGCATAATTCATTATTTTTCCGGCTGAGGTTCGCCGGTAAGACGACCTTTGCCCTTGTAATGGCGCTGGTGTTAAGTTTTGTCCTGCATCTGGACACCCCAAAATGGTCGATGATGACCGTAGCGATTATTGCCGCCTCACCGGCTTTTGCCTCCGGCGGCGAGCCAATGACCGGTGTATTACGTTTCCGAGGTTTTCTACGATTGATTGGCACCGCCGTGGGTTCGTTGGGTGCGGTAATCATTATCTGTGGTCTGGCCCGTGCGCCGGTATTAATGCTACTGGCCTGCTGCCTGTGGGCCGGCTTCTTTTCTTGGCTTTATACTATTGTAAAACAAGAAATTTCTTACGCTTTCGGCCTAGCGGGTTATTCGGTGTTTATCATTCTGGTTACCGCTTGGCAAGACCCGCAGGCGGCACCGCAAATTGCTATCTACCGCTCACTAGAAATTTCTCTTGGCCTGTTATGCATTATATTTTCTGACCTGATGTTCCTGCCGCGAAGTATTAAACCCCAGATCCGTCGTTTTATTGATGACTGCCCACTGGCACTATTTCAGTTAATGGCCTGCTGTTTTACCGCAAATAATGAACAAGAGTTCGAAGAGCGTTTTAAAAAAATGCTGGAAGAATGCAAAAAATTTAATGCCATGCGTCAGGTGTTAAAAATGGAGTCCACCCATAATAATCCAGTATTACATCAGCGCCTGAAAGGTATTAATGGTCTGATGTTTCATTTATGCACTCTGACGTATGAAACTTGGCAGTATTTTCAGCAGCGTCCAGAAAAACGCAGTACCAGCTGGTATATGCTTTTTAGTCAGCCCATTGATTCCGGACATTCCCTAACCCGCCAGCTACACCAATTCAGCTTACTGATCCATCAGCTCTCTGCTAGCCACACGCCTTATGCGCTTTCTTCATGGATCAAAGGGATTAAAGAACTGCGTATCCTCTGTACCGGCATCCAATCGAAAATGCCGCTGCATGAAGTGGAGAGAGAGATTATTGGCCGCTATGCCATCAATGCGGCTGCCTCGGTACAGAAAGCCCATGCATTGGTGAACGGTGTACGTACCTTTTTCACCGGGTTTATCGGCTGTTGCCTGTGGTTCACTACTACCTCTACCGCAGTCACCGGTTTTTTGATTATCTCCAGTATTGTCTCCACCCTAGCGATGCGGGCCGATACCCCCCGTAAAGTGGCTATCGACTTTATCTATGGCATGATTTATATCCTGCCGGTGAGCTTTTTCTACTACTTGGTGGTAGTACCCTCGACCCAGCAGAGTTTCCTGTTGTTAATCATCGCGATCGGTGTATTGGTGTTTTTTTTCTCACTCTGTGTGCAATGGAAAATCCTCGGCAGCGGTGCCTCACTGATGTTTGTCTTCAACCTGATCCCGATCACTAACCCGGAAACCTTTAACTTCAGCGGTTATCTGGATAGTGCGCTGGGGCAAATTCTCGGTGCGGTAGTGACATTGATGATTATCTGGCTGATCCCTGACCTGAGTAAGAGTTCGGTTTCCAATGCCTTGCTGCGTAATATCTTGACCACGTCGCTGCAAACCCTGACCACTAACCCAAAGCGACGTAAAATCAGCCGTTTGAGTGCGCTCTACGACGATTTGTTACTGTTGATCACCCTCGACAGTCGCAAGCTGACCCGTTATCGCCTCGGGATTAATCTGATTATTATTTACCGGCGTATTACCGCACTGAACATTCCTTATCTACAGACCCTGTCCGAGTTTCACCAACAGATCCGTGAAGCGGCCGATGACCTGTCTAATCAGCGGCTGGCTATTCAGCGTGAGCGCGCTTACCTGAAACTGCAGCAGTTGTTACATGAATATCTGCAAGTGATCCGTATCCTACCGGACCCAGAGAAAGTGACGCTAGTGGTGAATGACTTACAATCCTTGCTCAGCCAATACCGAGCCGAATTGCTTAGCCGTTAACCTTCGATGCCCCCTGGTGGGGCCATGAGTGGCGGAGACGGTCAACGCCGTGCTAACGGCTGGCGCGTCACCGGCGGGGGAAACACGCCATTGAGTGCCGCTAGGTCGGCGCTGGTTAAGCGGATTGCCAACGCCTGTGCGTTACGCTGCACATGCTCTGGGTTACCGGTCTCAACAATCGCCGTCATCTCAGGCTGGCGCAAAATCCACGCCAAGGCAATTACTGCCGGTTCGCAGGCATGGTCTTGGGCAATACGCTTAAGCACTGGCGTCCCCAGTAGCGGTGCACCGGCTCCGCCAAGGGGTGAATAGGCCATCATGTGGATACCCGCTTTACGGCACATCGCCAGTAATTGATACTCAATACCGCGGCTGCTGCAGTTATACATCACTTGATTAATTTGACAGTGTTCTCCCCCCGGTAGGTTCAGTAAACGCTCCATGTCCGGTACATCAAAGTTAGACACTCCCCAGCCGCCGATTAGCCCCTCTTTACGCAAGGCCTCAAGACTGTTTACCGCTGCCGGCAGATACCCCGGATAGCGCCAGTGCAACAGGTAATAATCCAGTCGGTCGGTCTTTAACCGTTTCAAAGAGGCCTGACAGTGAGACTTAGCCAGCAATCGGTTAGCATTCCATGGATAGATTTTAGAGATAAGACACACCTCTTCACGTCGGGTGGCCATCACCTGTCCAACCAGTCGTTCAGCGCGTCCCCGTCCATACATCTCCGCCGTATCAAGGGTGGTGATCCCGCAATCGATCGCTTGATGCAAGGCGGCGATTTCTATTTTTTCCGGATAACGTCCGTTGCCCAGGTGCCAAGTTCCAGCGGCCAGTGCCGAAAGAAAACGTTGTGTACTCATACTGCTCCCTGCCTGTTTACCAGCCCTTTTGTGAGCGGGATCGTTTTAATCAAAAATTTCTGGTCCCCCTCGCCTCTTCTTCAAGTTTGAGCTGGCATTAATCGCTACTCTGCTCAACACTCAGTTTTTTAGCGAAGGAGTCACGCCCGTGAACCAGATCACTCAAATGTTTTGTAATCAGCATACAATTTTCGGGCCAGATTGTATTGGGCAACTGAAATTCATCCTCAGTTCACCGCCGGTGCCGACTCTACTGTTTACTCACCGCTCTTTTCTGACTAGTGAACGTTGGCAGCTACTGGAGCCTGAGATCCGCCAACATCTTACGGCTATTGTGACGGTTAGCGGTGAAGCGTCACCGCAACAGCTTACCGATTGGGTGGATGAGCACCGTGCCACGGCTCAGCGGGTATTGGCTATTGGAGGTGGCAGCGTACTAGATGCCGGTAAAGCCTTCAGCACCCTGTGCTGCCATCCGCTGCCGGTGATACGGTATATGGAAAAAATCGGCGATACTCCACTGAATGGTGACCGTTTGCCACTGATCGCCGTGCCGACTACCGCCGGGACCGGCAGTGAAGTGACACAAAATGCGGTGGTCACTGACCAGCAACAATATCAGGTTAAAGCTTCACTGCGCCATCCGCGACTAGTGCCGGATATCGCCCTGCTGGATCCGACGTTACTCCGTCATTGCCCGCCAGCACTGCTAACAGCCTGTGGTATTGATGCCTTTACCCACCTGTTTGAGTCGTGGCTTTCCAGCAAAAGTACCTTGTTTAGCCGCCAGTTCTCACTGCAGGGGATGTCACTGTTTGTTCAAGCTTGGCCGGACCTGGCTCGGGGAGACCAACGTGGTGACACGGCCCGTGAGAAAATGATGATGTCTTCGTGGCTGGGGGGGCTGAGCTTGAGTATCGCCGGACTGGGGGTGATCCACGGCATCGCCGGAGAAGTGGGTGCTTGCCTGCCTTGGCATCACGGCGAAGTCTGTGGCCGATTACTGATGCCTTTTTTGACCCTCTGCCAACAGACCGATGATCCACAACAAGCGGCCTCACTGAACAGCTTGCATCGGACACTGTTTCCGGAGGTTAATGGCATTCACCCTGCCACTTGGTTAGCAGAGTGGCTGCGCAGTGCTGCCCCTGCAGATATCTGGCGACAACCTCCGTTGATGACCCTGCAACAGCGCAGCACCATACTCCGCCAAGCCGGTAATAAGAACTCACGGATGAATTACAGCGCCGAACAACGGGCATTTATGCTGTCAGAAAGCTGGCCGGTAGTCTGAGAGCTGTGGCCAGGCTAGCTGGCCGCTTGCAACTAGAGAGGTAATTTTGCCAGTAGGGCCTGGCGGCGACGGCGGTTACGGAGGGTATAGATCAAGAACTCCAATAGATTAAAGCCGAGGCATAGCAACAATAGCATCATCACATCCGGCAAAGCGTTAACCCAAGACAGCCCCATCTGATTCACCCCAGCAATGGCTTTTACCGCCCAACTTGAAGGTAACAGACCGGAGATCAACCTAACTCCCCAGGGCATCGCCTGTACCGGCCAGATAGTGCCGGAAATGTAAAACACCGGCATGGTGACAAAGGACAAAGTCAAATAGACGATCTCCACGCGGCGGATACATTCAGTTAATAGATTGCCGAGACTGATCACTGCCAGCAAAAAGGGAAAGGTCAGTAACAGGATCTCCGCCAAGCTGGCGGTTTGTCGGTAGCCAAGGAGCCATGGCCACAGTACAAACAGTACCACCGATAGAAACAACCAAATGGGAAGCAGTGCCGAATATGCTCCCAAGATTTTCTGCAGTGAGGGTCTCCCGCCGGCACTGATGGTCAGGTTGACGCGAACGCTGGCAATCAACAGTGAGTGCTGTAACAACATCACCAGTAGCCCTGGCAGAATAATCGCCGCAAAACTAATACCGGGGTTAAACAACGGCTGTACAATACTGCGTATCGGAGTCAGCAGCAGATCGGCTTCCGGCTGCGTAAAATTACTTTGTAGCAGGATCTGCTGATCATAATGACTAAGCATATGCTGATATGCGGCGACTACATCCTGCTGGATCTGGCCATTTGGCAGTCGGTTAGTCGCATCGCCGTATACGGGGATCGCGACCTGCTCACCCGAAAGGATCTTTTTCTCCAAGTCTACCGGCATAATAATAATGGCAAACAGCTTTCGCCAATCCAGGTCACGCCGGGCTGCCGGTAGATCAGCGTAGCTGATCACTTTTAGCTTTGAGGTAGCATTCAAATCACGGGTCAGCATTCGACTGGCGGTACTGTGATCGAGATCGACCACCCCCACCGGTAGATTCCAGACGGTACGGTTCGCGTACACCATACTCATAATACAGAGTGTTATCAGCACCATCCCCCACATCGGCCGGTTAAGCATCCCAGTGAACACTTTGACAAACGTTTGGCGATATTCTTTCATTGCATCGCCTCCTGGTGACGCAAGCGCACCGGTAAGCGTTTGTGAACCATTAATGCCACCGCCAGCGGATAGATCAGTAACAGTGCGCACACTGAAGCCACCGGTGCCGCTGGCACCTGCCGTAAAAAGAGGTCAAACATCGCATAGAGCGCATGAGTGAGCGGCTCTAGGTTGGCAATCACCTGCGCCGGCCAAGGCATAGACAATTCAGGTACAGCCAGCCCGGAGAAGGTCATGGCAATACTGACCATCAGCGCCATTAGGGTGTAGGCGGTAATTGAACTGCCGGTAAAGGTAAATAAAAATATCGCTAGGCTCTGGGCAGCAATGATGTAACAGAATGCCACACAGAACATATAGAAAGGATCCCCTACCACTCGGGCACTAGAAGTCCATACCAGTAATGCGATTTGTGCCATCAGTACTACGGTGTAGATCAGGGTATAAGGCAGCAATTTACCCAGTAGCGACATACAGAAGGAAGAGGAATAGATCAGCGGTTTACTGCGTGACAGCACGTAAATCATACAAGTCACCACAAATAGCTGCATCAAGTGGATAGTCGCGGCAAACTGCTGATAATAGATATAACTGCCGCTGGCGTTAAACAGGCTATGATAGATCAACGAGACTTGAGGCAAGGCGGGTACCGTTTTACCAATTTTGCGCTCAATCACGCCACGATATTCGCTGTTAAGTGCGGTCATCAACGCCGGAAAGTCCTGTGTGGAATACAGTCCCGAGGCGTAGAACAAGGCGTTGTAATAGAACACCACCTGCGGCTGACGACCGGCCAACATATCCGATTCAAAATCGGCGGGAATATAAAGAATACCGTAGTCCTTGGCACTGCGCAGTTTCTGCTGCGCCTCCACTAACCCTCCCGGCCATTCGGTCAGTGCGGCATGTGGGCTGGCATCCAGTTTACGGATAAGCTCTCGGGATAACTGACTGTGATCATTATCAACCACCGCCACCGGCAGGTTAAGCAGCGTCCCAGCGGAGAAGTTAGTGCTCAGCAGCCAGAATAGCAGCAACGGAAATACCCAAGTCAGCCAGTGGACCACTGGTCGGCGAAAGGCGTGACGCATTTCCCGGTCAAATGCACGGGTGAAATAGCGACGGCCACGTTTTATTTTTTCCATTGCCACAGTGCGCTCATTCCCTGACGTAAACCCGCCACAGGTTTTAACGGTATCAGCCGGACCTCAAAAGTTTTTAGGTCAAAATCACCGGTCGCCCGAGTGGCGCTTTTGGTGGAAAAATCTCCCAGTGGCGCAATGTAATGCACCCTCGCATCCACCATCGCGTTATTCAGCGCCGGCACCCGCAGGTGGATCACATCCCCTTTTCGGACATGGGCGAGAATATCTTCCCGCAGGTTAAACACAAAGTAAGCTTTGGGCAGTTCGATGATGGTCACCAGCGGACTATAGGCGGTCAGCTGCTCACCCACTTCCGCAGGAATCGGCCCCGCTTCACCATCGACTGGTGCCCTGACCAGCAGATCATCAGTAAGGGCTTTAACTTCAAGATACTGTTGTTCCGCTTCATCAAGTTGCGCAGCATAGATTTCTCGCTGCTGACGACGATCGCCCTGTAAGCCTTCGTCTAAATTCGCTTGCGCCCGCAACATGGCCTGTAGGGCAGTATTGCGGCTATTACTCGCCGTTTCCAGGGCCTGAGCAGAGAGGTACCCTTTTTTGGCGATTTCCTGTTGCCGGTTATATTGATCACGGGCATTACGGTAGTCTGATTGTGCAGAAGCCAAGGCGGCCCGCAAGTTACGCAGGCTTTCTTCACGGGTGCCACTCAATGACAAGTTAAGCTGTGACTGAGCCTGATCACGGGCGGCCTGAGCAGCACCAAGCTGCGCCATCAACTCCGGTGATGCCAGCGTCATCAATACCTGACCGGCTTTTACATCATCTCCGCGCGCCACTTCACGCTCGATCACCTGCCCTTTAGCTTTTGAGGTCACAATCACTTCTGGTGCATCGACTTCACCCTGTAATAATAACGCCTGATTTTGGGCCCGAAAAAAAATAGCCAATGAGATAAGCGCTATCATTAACAGTAAAGTGAGTATGATTTTTTTATTCATGCAAACGACTCCAATGTCTGGTAAAGATAGTCCATATTTGCTCTCAGCTGTCGGTGCTATTAAGCATAGATGATGGTGGTCACTTTTTCTTGCTGATCGTCGCGCTATCACTGCCAATTAATAACGGTTTGAGCTTATGACGAAACTTTCCAACCGAATAACGATAATACTGCTCAGAGTGTGACAAAAGGTCTCGGGGTACAACCGTGTGATAGTGTGAACGACCCTGCTCACCTTATTTAGTAGCAAAAGCCTGAATACTCTGATCACGCCCACTTATTCACCAGATGATGTCCCCGGTTAAGCGTTCTGTGAACGCAGCATTAATCAGCGATAGTCACTACCGCTAATAACGGTAAAACCTATCAAACTGATACGCGCTAACAACTGTTCATGGTGAGCCAATATGGTTATCATTTGAACAGTTTTTTATTCTCGGAGCTAAACATTATGTTTTCATTAAATCGATTCAACAGTAAAGAATTGGCGCTGGCTTATGTCAGTAGCCAGAAACAGAGCCTGTCTACTACCGAATTTTTGCAAGCAGTCACTCGGGCTGAACTGGAATTTAGCCGTCTACTGAACTCGTCACAGTTGCCGGAAAGCGCATTTCCTGCGGAATATGCGTTCGAAGGCTAAGATTTATTCCGGCAGACAGCGGAACCGAATCATATACAGCTGCTCTGTGCCCGGATAAATATCACTGATGACCTGTTTTAATTCCGCCAATGTCATATTTTCCTGCTGAGCGTGTTCATCTGTCAGTTGTGACCAAAGTACCGGAGTGACGCCAATCACTTCCAAGGTAGCAAAGTACCTCTGGTTGTCCTGATAACCAGCTTTCAATTGCTGCCCCGCATGAAAATGACTTTCGAAATGATCACGCAAGGTAATCGTTTTACGGCCCTCGAGAATATCGGGGCCGAAATGGCGGTAAAAGGTAATATCGATGGCCATTCAGGCACTCCTGACAGTTTTCAGCCGCTCAGGGCGGGCTGTACACCCTATGACTGCACCCTGTTCAGATGAGGGGTGCTATCCTTTATAGCAGAAATCTTGTCCTGTGACTGACCAAAAACCTGCCTTTCCCCCTGCTTAAGGTGCCTGCTGGCCGAACAGCCACTGCCGAAAATCTTTTATCTCATCCAAGCTGATGGTATGTCCCATACCCGGATAAGTTTTAAAGGTCACATTCGCGACTCGCTGGCTGAGCATTGCCACTGCCTGACGTGCGTGGGCCAGCGGAATACGCGGGTCTGCATCACCGTGTCCAACAAAAGCCTGCAGCTGACGGGTCGCCGTGTTACTGGCTGCCAAAGTATTTAGCCCAGCAGGAAGTCGGCCACTGAAAATAACTGCACCATGGAACAACTGCGGTGCATTTAACACCACCGCATAGGTCATCACCGCCCCCTGACTGAAGCCACCAATATAGGTGTGGCTTGGCGAAATATGGTACTGCTGTTGCAACGTTTTAACCGTGGCTTCCACTTCCTGACTGCTGGTCCGGACATCTCCGGCTTCTTGGGCGCCGCTACGATACCACTGATAACTGTCACCGGCCACCGGCAACGGTGCCCGCAGCGATACTACAATCATATCACTCGGTACAATCACCGGAAAATCATTAAAATCCTGTTCGTTAGCCCCGTAGCCGTGCATCATCACCAGCATCGACTGCGGTTGACTCTGCTGCTCTGCAGGCATAAACAGATAAGACAGGTTTTCGGCCCTTACTATGCTGCTGAGCAGCAGACCACTGCCTAGCCCCAGCAACAGAACAATGGTTTTAAATGGTTTATTCACAACCCTCTCCTACCTGAATTCAGTCACCTTGTGACCTGTTAGTCATTACCGTAAAACTTTGCCAACGTACGCTCGGAAATAGTGATAAACGAACGTTGAATAAATAACAAAGTGGCTTGAACAAGCTACTGTTACCTCTGGCCAGCGGCTCAATGATCCCTAACAACCGTTCTAACTCCACAAATAAATTGCTGTGCGGGGTAGCATGAATATTTTTTAAGCGCCGTTTTAAATAGTGACTGATCTCATAAAATAATCGTTCGGTATCTATACCCTTTTCCTGTAACTGCACGGCATGGCGGCCATAGAAATCAAATAAATTCGCCCCCAGCCAAACCTCAGTGATGAGGTTATTTTCCACGTTCAGCGTCAACGCTGGATCGGCTTTATTACGGGGCAAAATAATGGTGATCCGATCCAACATCCGCTGCACAAACTGCTGACGCTGTAATAATGACGCGTTCTGCCAACGAATATCATTGGTAAGCTGTAACAATTCTTTAACCCCGGCGCGTAATGCTCGGCGAGCAATCTTTGAGGGCCGTTTATTACGAATAATCACGGTCAGCACCATAGAAATAATAACGCCGACAAAGGTAGAGAACGCAGCATTGATGGTGGCCAACGGCGCTGGAGAAAAATCATGTGACAGGCCAATATAGGCGGGGAGTTGGGTGGCGATAATTAGGCCTATAAAGTTAGTGGCCGGGTTAGCAATAATCAGACCCATTAGTATCAGTGCGGGTAACAAACAGATCATCAGTGCCTCGAAGGTAACTGCACCTGGCAACAGCACCATGGAATAAAAAATACTGATGCTAATAGCGATGGCAAGACCTTTAAAAAACACTTTCATCCCACCGGAGGGGCTGTCATGGGAGGCGAAAAACGAGCAGGTGACTGCCGCCATCATCGCGGCGTTATAGCCGCTTTTCCAACCGGTACCTATCCAGAACAGGCAGGCAAACGTTGTTGCTAGAAATGCCGTAAAGGATGATAACGCTATCATTCCATTATCGAAATAATGCTTAGGCGGCCGACGTTCAGAAGCGCTACGCCGTCTACTAAGTCGTGAGATACGTAACTCGACATTGTGATAAGCGCTGATGATCCTGACAAAATTTTGTAACCTTTCGAGTAATCCTGCAAACAACAAACTCTCTTCGCTGGACATCTTTTGCTGATGAAAACCGTCCTCGACCTGCTGGAGTGCGGTCGCCAGTTGCCGATTAAGTTGTTGCTGTTTTGCCTGCTGCTGCGGATCTTCCAGCCACCCTAAAAATTGACGAATGCTGTCGCTGACCCCAAGGGGAAACGGGATGTTTTCTGCCGCCAGTAAACTTAACCGTTTTTCGATCGCGGTCAACGTCGGAACCAGATAGGAAAGATGCTGATACTGCACCGAGACCATTCTGACCAACCGTCGTACTTGAGTGGTCTCATAGGCACAATGGGTCATCAGCATTTCAACCGTCACTGGATAATTGGCCATTTGGACGAGGATGTGATCGCGTTCCGGCGTATCGGTCGCCGATGACTGACTGAGCAGCGAAGCACACACCTTACTCGCCTGTTGATACCAGTTGGTCACGCTATTTTCCAAGAGTGCCCGCATACTGGTAGGGAAAATCAGTGAGTGTACTAGGCTGCTGACCAGGATACCGACAGCCACTTCTTCGATACGAGAAATTACTGTATAGCTAATCGCTGACGGGGAGGTGACATCCGGAAACCCCATAATCGCAGCACTGTAACCGGCCAGCATAAAGATATAGCTTTTCGGCGTCCGGTCATGGAGTGAGAAATACAAGCACAGCGCTACCCAACCGGAGACCGCCAAGCTGAACATAATTGGAGACTCCACCGTGGCAGGATAGACACAGTAGATAAAAACGCCTCCCAGCACGGTGCCGAGCAGACGAAACAGTGATTTCGATACCGTTGAGGCGGTGTAGAGCTGCGACACCACATATACGGTAGTCAGCGACCAGGCCGGTTTTTCCAGATTTAGGCGTAAGGCCATATAAAATGCCACGAAGGCAGCCAGTGCGGTTTTCAGGGAAAACACCAGGGCACTTTTTGTTAAAAATTTCATCATTGACAATCAGTTAGTGGCCCATTGGGTGGCTGGCTGCCAGTATAAGCATCATGCTGACAGCGTCACTATGAATATTGTAACAGTCATGGAATTTCCTGCTGTTTGCCATTCATCGCCAAAACTGATTAAACAGGGGATCCTTGGCCACGAACTTTATCGACAGATCAGATACCAGTCAGCGCGTCAGATTTCGCTGGCTATCGACTTAGAAACGCTGCCAGATCCGGCCAATAGGAGCGTACCGAGCCGCGACCGCCGAGATGCGATTGCTATCCCCATACCCGAAATCCACTATAACGTTGATGACTATTGGAACAATGGACGTGATACAGCAATTGCCGATGTGACAAAGATTGCCAGTATCCTCAATGCGAAAATCGTGGCCAGCGATTTGAATAAGCAGAACTGAGAACATATTCTTGGTACCATGATTATGGGTAATTCAGCGTCTGATTCGGTGGTTAATGCGGACTGCCGCCCCCGTGATCATCCTAACCTGTATATTGCCGGGACGAGTGTCTTTCCGGCGGTAGGTTGTGTCAACCCGACCCTGACCTGAACCACCCTGGCGCTAAGGCTTGCGGACCATCTACTGAAAACTACTGCTGCCTAAAGCTGGCACTGACCTGCCTAGGCGGGTCAGTGTTTTTTATCACATTCCGAAATGGTTATCACTGGTGCAATGAAGTTTCATCAGTCAATAGAGGTCGGTAACTGAATATCTGTTCCGGCAGCGTGAAACCGCGCAGTTCCAGCAGCGCTAGCGGACCTTTTCCCAGCTGAGAGCGCAGCACCCACTGGAGGGTTTGACCCTGTTGGGTGGTAAAGCTCATCATCCACTGGCTACGGTCAAGTTGTTGGCGCTTACCCTGCTCTAGCCAGCGAATAAAACCCCACCTCCCGCTGTAATCGCCGAACAGGCGCGCGCCGGCGTTAACCGTGCTCCAG